>Ga0209541_10000480_pt1 | contig 78890 bp, 72 predicted proteins | sample RifCSPlowO2_01_FD_184027 | JGI IMG/M metagenome (GOLD analysis project Ga0209541, IMG submission 184027) | Groundwater microbial communities from Rifle, Colorado - Rifle CSP2_plank lowO2_0.1 (SPAdes) (version 2) | ecosystem: Environmental > Aquatic > Deep subsurface > Groundwater | place...
AAAAAAGTTCGAACTTATTTTAAAGAAAGGCGGTAGATGCGGCGAGTGGGTGGCGGAACTCGCCGCACCCAGCTTTCTGCCCCCCCGCGCTTTCGAAAATCTTTTAAAAAGTCGGCGCGAACTTTCTTTTCCTTTTTTATTTTTCTTTTCTTTCCTCTGTTTTCAATGTACTGTCTGTCGCTTTTACAGTTATTCTATTTTTCATAGGTTTACTGATCGCTCACATTACCTCATTTTGTTTGGGAAGTTAATTTTTTCTGGTTTTCCAAAATCTATTTTATTGTTTATCAAATTTGCCTTTTGACTTTGAATTGGTCTTATAAATATCTGTTCTTCAATCGGATCAATCAACATAAATTCTAATTGTTGATCCGTCTCGTCGTATCCGACCAAAAAAATATTATCCATTTCTAGATCGGCAATATTTGGAACTGCTTCCTTAACATTTCTGATAAAATCGCTAAAAGAACGCACTAGTGTTTTCATTAAAGCGTCATTATTACCACCGAAATATTTATCAGATAACTCTGCTAAAAAATCCGTATATGCAAATTTTGAAGAGTCGAGTGCGCCTGTCTGACTTTGTTTCGCGTCTATTGCGGCCTCAAGTATACTTTGAACCGTCGGCCTATCAATTCTTTCCATAAACTGGAATTCTTGAATTTCATTATTGCCCGGATTTCTTCTAACACTAAAACCATAAAATTCAGGTTTCTTAATTCCTGCTTCATCTAATTTTCTGAACAATCTCATCGTGTCAGCAAGAGACATTCTTTGGACAATTTTTTTACCAGACCGTCTTCCTGTTAATTCAGATAAAGGATCGGTATGTTGAGCTTTTCTTGTTGCTTCTTCCATCAGTTCTTTAAGAAAAAACCCTGCTTTATCTGTAGCTTTTACGGCAATGGGTCCTTCAGGAGTATCAAGTTCAAAGACTTTTGAGAATCCGCCCTTACCTTCACCCAACATCCTCATTTGATTTAATCTTTGATCATTTTTTACTATATCTTCTACGGATCTCCTTAACTTCCTTCCTTTTTCGCGACCTTTCTGTGTTATGAAATGATATTCTTGTTGTGAAGGATCTACCACCAATACGCTTCCGTCATCGTAAAACGAAAATTCCTTTCCAAATAGATTTTTTCTTTTTGCCAATGGAGAACCGGAAAGATTTTCGGTATTTCTTTTTGTATCTAATGCTTTAATTGTTGGTGATAATTCTGCAGTTTGGTCTATCATTTTAGATTATTTTCTGTTTTTCTGTTAAAATTATATCAGTTTTTGGCTCAAACCGGAAAAGAGTTTTATAAGCGAAAGCGCGAGTGGCAGAAAGTTGGGTGCGGCGAGTGCCGCCACCCACTCGCCGCACCTACCGCTTTTCTTTAAAATAAGTTCGAACTTTTTTCAGGAGGGCCGACCACGCGGGATTAGTTGATCGGTCCAACAGCTCCCTTCCAAGGAGCAAAAAGGGGTTCGACTCCCCTATCCCGCTCAAAATGATTAAAAAAGAGTATTCACGGATATTAAGATATCAACAGGAAGATGGCTGGTGCGGACCAGCCGTTGTTCAGATGGCTCTTGCCGTTGGCAGGATAAGAAAAACTCAAAAGGCGGTTGCCAAAGATATTTATCAACCATGGTGGGGTACTACCCAGCAAGCAATTCATGCTTATCTTAGTAAGTATTTTAGTAGGCTAAATTCCAAAAATAACTCGAAAATATCCGATATTTTGTACCATTTAAATAAGGATCACGCAATTATAGTTAACTGGTGGGATGATATAAATACTGACCCGGACGACGCGGATGGGCACTATTGTCTTATTTTGGATTATGATCAGAAAAACAGAAAATTAGTTCTAGCAGATCCCTCAGAAAGAAGAGGAATTTGGAAAATGGGTAGAAAAGATTTTAACGACAGATGGTACGACGCGATTGATTTAGCTGGAAAAAAATGGATTGACGGCTGGATGCTCTGGATAGACCCGACTTCAAGAATTTGATATAATAAAAGCGTTTATGTCTAAGCAAGACGAAGGTAAATATCCGCAGGATAAGAACGAAAAAACACCATCGGAGTTGGGAGAGGAATCATCAGCAGGGGGTTCCATGTCCGTTCCGGGATCAGATGATGTTGATAAGATGTACGAGGAGGTTTTTGGAGACGATCCTTCTGGTAAGACTTTGGGTGAAGAATTAGAACAAGATGAAGAAGGTTTAACAGACAAAGAAGAAGATCAGCTTAAAAAACAGAGATCAGGAAGAGTAATTAATAAATTCTAAATGAAATTGCATTTATGGTGGGTGTACCGCGCCCGCAACGCCTAGCAGGCTTGCTTTGTAGACTGGGTTAGGTTTAGTTCAGAGGACAATTAATATTGCACATTAAAATATTAATAATATAACAACTGTTACGTTAAACCTAGTCATCAGAAACTCGGATGGGGAAAATATTGCTCCATAAATTGCAGATCAATGGCTCAACTTAAGGGAAAGTATTTAAGTTGTTCTACGTGTGGTTCAAGCGTTTATCGGTCTCCCAAAATGATATCTCGTTCAGGGAGTAGTAAGTATTTTTGTTCTAAGTCTTGTTAAACATTGTGGAGAAATGCAGTGTATGTAGGCGAGAAAAGTTTGAACTGGATAAATGGAGAAAGATCTTATCGAAAAATACTTGTCCGAAGTAGGAAAGAGCCGATCTGTAGCCTCTGTCGAATTGCTGATTCGAGAGTTCTGAATGCTCATCATTTGGATCATCAGAGAACTAACAATAAAGCCAGTAATCTGATTTGGTTGTGTTTAAATTGTCATTATTTAGTACATCATGATAGAGGTCTTGAAAAAAGGTTGTTTTCTTGACGTGGTGGTGTGTGCCGAGCGGTTTAGGCGCTGCCCTGTGGAGGCAGTTTTAGCGGGTTCGACTCCCGTACACCACCCATTAGGTATAGCTTTAGATTGTGCAATGATATCATATGGTAGATAATCTGAATTTGGATAAATTAGTCAAATGCAGTATAATACCAATTGAAGATCCAGTGCAAATACCTTTATAGGGGTATAAGGAATTCACACTTCATTTTTCAAAAGATTCTCCTTTAATTTATAAAAAGAGAATTTAACTATGAAAGTATTATTTATAAGTCCAAATTCACCATTTGAAAGCATTGGCGGGGTAGAGCGTTATGTTATTAACCTCATAAATTTCTTTAAAATTCGTGAGGACATGAAGACGTTTTTAATTCTTCCGACTTCACAAGAAAGCCATCAAACTGAGGATGGCAATATGACAATTTATTATGACAATAATCTTTCTATTCCACGTAAAAAAAGATCAGCAGCGGATATTGCTAGTAGAGCGCAGAGATTTTCTGACTTGGTTGAACAAATTATAAAAACAAATAATATAGATGTAATTTGTGCTGAAAATATTATTTTTAGCACTCCTCCAACTTACAGTTTAAGATTAAATATGATAGCTAAACTTTACAGAATTCCAATTATGCTCCGGCTCCATATGTATCCCGAAACCCCTCTCCAGATAGCATTAACTAATGAGCTTATGTGGGATCATATAAGCTGCGTAAGCACTAGTGTAGCTGGAGATTGTTTTCAAAAAGGCACAGATGTTAATAAGCTTTCCACAGATTATTTAGGGGTAAATACACTTGATTTTAATCCGCAAGTTGACTCTAAGTATAATCTTAAGAAAGAAATTGGTTTAGATAATAATGAAATAATTGTACTTACAGCCGGTAGGATAATTACAGGAACTAAAAGCATGCTTAAGGAAAAGGGAATGGTAAATCTTATTGAAGCATTTGCCCGGATCTCACCTAGATATCCAAAAATCCATCTTTTGATAGCTGTGGCAAAAGCTTCAGTTAATTTAAAAGAAGAGTTCGATTATACTTACCAAATGCTCCTTGGTTATATAAAAATTAACAGTGTTGAAGATAAAACAATAGTGAAAATGTTTGAACTTGATGAAATGCCTAATGTTTATCGTGGGTCTAATGTTTTAGTTCTTCCCGCAGAAAAGAATGAAACTCTCGGCCAAATATTTATTGAAGCTATGGCCTGTGGTTTACCAGTAATAGGCGCCAAAACAGGTGGAATGCCAGAAATCATAAGTGATGGATACAGCGGATATCTGGTTCAACCAAATGACCCGATTGTTTTGGCACAGAAAATTGAAAAGATATTGTTCGATGATAAATTAAGAAATATGTTTATTGAAAATGGCTATAAAACAGTTGAGGAGAAATTTATGGCTGAAAAAAGATTTCCTGATTTTCATAAACTTTTGAAAAGTATGATTACAATGGCTTGATAATTGTAAATTAATTTTAATCAAAGTTATATAATGAGTAAGGATTCAGGCTGATCCAAGTTCGAACCCTTCGATTATACTCAGGTCTATAGTATCAAGTGGTAAGTGACCCTGGTTAAAATAGTGGTGATCTCTTCCGTCAATTGAACCTTGTTGAAAGCTGAATGAAATTCTGGCTTGTTATGTCAAACCAGAATGAAGGTCCCTGGCTTTCGTTGTTTTTATCCGAATTTACAATTAGGAGAGTTGGTGCTGCCCAACCGGTAATGTCTTGTAATTTAAAGTCAGGGATTTTATTAGCAAAAGACTCGGTTACATTTAAATACTTTACATTGTTTGGAAACGGTTTATTTGAGGAAGATAAAACGTAGAAATTACTTATGCCGTTAGAAACCTCCTTGATGAAAACATATTTGTTGTCAGGAGACCAACTATTAAATGGTAATGATAAATTGTCTGATTTAGACACTGTTTTTGTAAATATAAGCCCTAAGGAAGTAGTAATGGTGTACTTTATAGATTCTTTGTCAATTTTTTCCTGTATCGTTAGGCTGTCTTTTCCATCCGGCGATTCCAATGTTGTGTCAGGAGCGGCTAAAACATTAGGTATATTAGGTAAAGTCACTTCGGGTATCGTTACATTAACATTACTCTTTTTACTTCGTCCAAGACCAATTATAACGATACCGGTTGCGATGGTTATAAAGAATAAAAATATCAACGGTAGTTTGAATTTCATTTCACTATATAGGTGCTTGTCCGTAAATAGTTATTTTTGTTCCCTGATCTTGTTGACTGGCGCGGGTAGTGTATCCATTTGTAAGCGGATTTACCCAGTTATAGAGCTTTTCCGCGTCCATTGTGCGCATATTTACGCAGCCGTGGCTCATGGGGTGTCCGAAATTGTTATGCCAGTAAGTTCCGTGAAGACTAAAGCCTCTGCTTTGACTTATATCACCTCCAGCAAAGAACATTACAAAGGGTACATTTGGAAGGTTATAATAATCAGCACCGCTGCCTCCTGACATTCGTGTGGCCCTAAGTTTTATCCAAATCTGAAAATCCCCTGTAGGAGTCTTGAACCATTTACCCGAGGAGATGAGAGTTTGCATGAAAAGCGTATCGCCTTGGTAAGCATAAAGCGTTTGCTTGGTCAGATCTACGTAAATGTGTTTTTCTCCCGAAGCCGTTTCTGTTCCTAAAACCAGCGGTTTCAAATCATAAGCTGTGAGGACAATTTTAGGCGGTGTAATTTTTTGGTTATTGAATGTTGCCAGAGCTTCATTTTCAACATCAACATTAAGGTTTTTGATGCAACTTATTGAGTTTGCACATACAGGTTTAGTAGTAGTTAGATAAAGTTTGGCAACTATCGAAAACATTAGGACGCTTAAAAAGGAGGCTATGTAAAAGAAAAACTTTCTCTTCACTATTTAACTTTATGAGAAAGTAAGAAAAAAGTAAAGATATTAGAAATTAGATAGACTTGTTTTCCTTAACGCTGACGTTCAGGTGTCCAGCTTGGTTGTAATCAAATACAAATTTAATAGGCCTCGGCCTATCATTGATTATATAAAGGTTGGAATATGCCCCTTCACCAGTATCGGTTCTGACATAAACAGCAACTCCGTATTCTTTAGGTACATCAGGAATTGATGCGAAATTATGGTTTGAAGGTGCGTACGCGGATAGTCCGGCTTCTTTGGCTACCCAATAAATTAAGGAGGCCAAGTGACAAACTCCATCACCGGTCAGATGTCTATCTGATTTAAATCCTTCCTGATAATTAAAATGACCATTTGTTGTTTTAACAACCTTTTTAGCGTATTCAGGCAGCATTTGGTCGTGGAAAGCGAATCCCTCTCCCGGATCAAGGCTAAATTCATAATGGAAAGGTTTTTCGACCTCGCTAACCGATATTTGATCTTTTGCCGAAACTAAGCCATCCATATAGCCAAGAGTTAGAAGGATATTGTACTTAAAAACGTCATTTACCGAAGGGCTACCATACCTATCATTAAGAGAAATAGTTCTTGAAGCTAACTGAATAGGGGTACTAACCGGCTCTGGCTTGTTTACCGGATTGGTTATCAAAAATAGAATTAATAGCAAGTTTGGTAGCATATATCTTAACTTACGAAAAAGGCCCCTATTTTAGGAACCAATGTGGACAATGTATCATACTATAAGATTATTATCAAGATTTCTAACCACAGAATTATTACTGTCCCATAGTGTAGATTTACTTCTATAATTTTGATATACTACTAAAATAGCTATATGTATAAAAGCCATACGGTAGAAGATTTTAAAAAATATTTCGGGTTGCCAGAAGATTATACAATTGATGGTGTTCTTTCTTATGGAACGTGGAGAAAAAATGAGCACAAAAAATTACTTAAAGAAATTCTAACAGAGAACGGTCTTTGGGTAGAATATGAACAATTGGGAGAGAGTTTTTTGCGTGAAGTTCTTGTTTTTAAAGTCAACGGTAAACGGTTTTGGTTTGAAGTTGGATACGGTGGAGCTTACATTTCTGAAATATTTCATTTTGGATGTATGCTTGGTTCAAAGAAGAACATTATGTTAGGAATATGCGGAGGATTACTTGAGACGGGAAAAGCAGGAGATATTATTATACCAACGTATTCTCACGGTAACGAAAGTACTACCAGAATGTATAGACCAAACTCTAAAAATAATAAACATTTCTCGGACCGAAAGCTGAATAAATCTCTAAAAAGCCGTTTAAATAGCGATCTAATGGTGCATGAGGGGCCAGTAATTACTTGCCAGGCTATGTTGTCTGAAAGCTGGGAAGATGTGTTGAAATGGTCCAGGGAGGGTTATTTGGGCGTAGAAATGGAAACATCCACTGTTTTTGCTGTGTCTAAACATTTTAACGTTCCCGCTTCGGGTGTTTTGGTTTTAGCAGATAATCTAATAAAAAAGGAGACGACCCTGCATGGCAATTACCAAAAAGCAACAGAAGAGAGAAATAAAATACGTGATTTAACTTATAAGATCGCTTTAGAAGAGTTAATGACGGACTAGGATAATCTTGATAGACACTTATCTCTGTTGTTTAGTGCCTTGCGATTATTCGGATCATTAATTAGCGCAGCTTCAAAACATCGTAGTGCTATTTGATAGAATTCTTGCCGAAAATATCTACTTCCCTGTCTTATATGAGTATCTGTAGAAGTGTAATACCAGTACGTAAGTTCCTTAGATTGCGGATGAACAAATACAACATTTTTTAAAGTTTTATGGGCGGCAGCAAAAAGACCAGAGGCAGCTTGAGCAATGGCTAACTCAATAGGAAATTCGTTTAAAACATCAGTGGCCTCTTTATACCGATTCAAACCAATAAGAACTTTACCTAACTTTAAAAGATGGTTGCTACCAGACTTCAATCGGGCCTTAACAAGAATGTCATAAGCTTTAGAATATTGTCCAAGAGCCAATAGGTCATCTAACTTTTTTGTAAAATTTATAGTTTTCGACTGAGTGGAATTTTCCTTTTCTGATTTTAAGAATTTGCCTTGAGGATTTCGACTAAAAGAATCGATAATTCTTTTTTTTGCTTTCTTAATCCAATCTGTATAACTGCTAATCTTTTCTGTTTTGATAATATCAAAGAACATTTTCCGATTTTTGGCATATTCTTCTTGCTTATTTTTGGTGCGAAACTGGTGGTTTATATGTAAACCCGAGGCAGCATACACCGGTATAACATACTGTCCGTTTGCGATCGCTTTTGCGGCAAGTAACCCATCAGTGCTACCCCATCCTTGTAAACGTTCGTCATAACCTCCGATTTTTATATAAACATTTCTTGAAAGGCTAAATAATGCCCCAAAAACAAGGTCGGACAAACGCCAAGGGTCCTCACATATTTCGTCGTCTGGCATCCACAGTCCTTTTGAATTGCCTAGATTTTTAAAATGTCCGCTTGTAAGACACATATTGTCTGGCCAACCTGAAGTCGAATAAAATATTCTCTCATCTCCGGCAAAAAATGTACCGCGGGGGCTTCCAATTTGCCGCATAAATTCAGATTTTACACGCAGGTCATTTTTGGAACTATTTGAACGAAAACCAGCAAGCAGGACATTTGGGAATAATTCATGACGCGTAACAAAATGTTCAATTGCATAGTAATTGAGTATCATATCTGCATCGCACGAAACGATAATATCACCCTCGGCAAGGCTAATTCCTGTGTTCAATGCTTTAGCCTGGCCAAGATTTTGTGTTCTTATGGCCATAAAGTGTAATGAAAGATCGTTGTTTTTAACTATTTCCCATGTTTTATCAGTCGAACCATCATCAATAACAATAACTTGGAGTCTATTTTGGTGTTTGATATTAAAACTACTTTCCTCAATTGCAGTCAGACAGGATAGGATTGTTGAACTTGCGTTCCAAGCAGGGATAACTACACTTACGTTCAGGGGTTTTACGGTAGGAATGGGAGCAGGTGGGTTATTAGGATCAAGTGATAGAGAATGACCTGTAGATTTAAAATATTCATCTTCCAAAGGACTATAGTCATTACTTTTTTCATTAAGTACCTGATCTATAGTTTTCATAGCAAAGGCTTCTCTAAAACCCATATAAGTGCAATCGGTAACCCTTGAAGGGCGGTTGCGACAGTTTTTGCACTCAGATTAAAACCTAACCGGGCTATTGCTACATGCTTATGTTCCATTACCGGTTCTATACATTGAAGTACTTTTAAGCCAAGACGTTCAAACGTTTGAAGATAAGTGCTATGCCAGTGAATATAATTTGTTACATAAGCATGTCTCCCTGTTTTGTCATGAAACTCAGCTTGAGCTCCAAGTACAACAAGCCAGGGATGAACATCAGAAATGATAATATTCCCACCAGGTCGAATCACTCGGAATAGCTCTTTTATTGAAAGACCAATATCAGAAACGTGTGTAAGTGCCAGCGCACATACAGCTAAATCAAAACAACTGTCGTCAAACGGTAACTTTGTTAAAATACCCTTAATAAATTTGACTTTGGGACTGCGAATTTTTGCCTGCCGTAACATAGCCGAAGATTGATCTAGACCAGTAACTTTATGGCCAAGTGAATATAAAAATTCGCTATACCTCCCTGTTCCACAAGCCGCGTCTAAAACAAAACCTTTAGCAAATTCCCTCAGTAATTCTTTTACAACTGGTTCTTCAACCTCGATTAGAAGATTTGGTATGGTGTCGTATGTTTCGGCCCATGCTGTGTAACCACTATCCAAGCTATATTTTTTTACCTTATTTTTGGATAAGGAAGTATTAATGAAAGGCTTGGAAAGATTGCGAATTTCATAAAGAATTGATTTTGTAACTTTTTCGTGGCCAACTAAACGATTACGTAAAAGAGCAAGTCCCGCTAAACCTAACTCCTGTTGATTTAAATAATTACGCATATCTTTATTTACGCTTAAAAATAATCAGGCTTTTACCTTTATACCGTTCTCTATCTATAACTTTCAAAAGTTTTTCAGATCTAATGAATGATTCTAGACGTGTAATTGGAGTAGAGCTTGAGACTAGCATTATTAAGCCTTCTTTTGAAAGGTCATTTGTTGATTCCTCTAATAACATTTTATGAATATCAGGACTATCTTTATCATCTAGTATTCCTATAATACAATCAGTAGAATTTGATTCGTTTGTGGAAACTCCAACTTGATGTAAGAATGATATTTTATTGGAAGGATATTTGTTAAGGATTAAGTTTCTTCTGGAATTTCTCAAGGCTAGTAAGTTTCTGTCAATTAGAAATATTTTTCCAACTTTAATGTATTTTGAGAGTGTCACAGGCAAATAACCTTGGCCGGGGTTGAAAACGATCGCCTTGTCAATTTTGTGACCAATTAATGCAGATAACTTGTTTATGATCATTTCAGTTTCATAGCTTAGGGTGTCAAATTCGGCTAAACCGTAAGCTGTTTTTAAAGATAGCCTACCCGACTTAGTCGAAATGGCTTTTTCGCCTCGGTCATATATTCCTCTGTCAAAAGCGCTTTGTATGGGTTGGGTGGCAGTTTGAATATTTGAAGTAAATTCATAGTGATATACTACATGTCCTGGCCACTTTTTACTAAAAAGAATCTTGATATTTAAATCTTTAAGGACACCAGCCACATAAGTTGAAATGGTGTCGATTACAACAATCGCAACTTTACCGTGAGGACTGAGGTGAAATTGAGCGTCTTTGAGAATATGAGACAAAACAGACTCCCCCACTTTCGCGGGTATATTAGAAACAATTAAATCAAAATCTGTTTCTTTGATGTCATCAAAACCAAGACTTGGGTAAATCTTAATATCATTTACATTATTAAGTTCTGCATTTTGCCGACTGTAGCTTATTGCAAGCGCATCTTTGTCAACCATATGGACAACAGAAGATCGACAAACGGTTTTTAAGGCTATACCAATCGGGCCGTAACCGCATCCGAAATCTAAAACTTTGCTAAAAACATTTATCCTTTCAGAAGTAAGTGTCCGGAGAAGGCGTTGTGTACCAATATCAATTCCATATGAGCTAAAAAGATCCTGTGAAGTGCGAAACTGCAAGTTAAAACCTCGATATTCATACTGAACAGTTTTTTTAAAATAGACATCTGTATCACGCATGTATATAATCGCATTAAGATTTTACATTTAAATGAGTAAAATTAAAATAGCTTTTGTCGGAAATTATCAGTACAATTGCGGATCAAGTAATGCGCTTCTCGGGTATGTGAGGGCAGGAGAGGCTATGAACTGTGATGTTCGCGTCTCGGATTTTGGATATATTGATAAAATCATCAGAACAACAATTCCTGTAGCAAATAAAACTTGGCGCCCGGATTTGTTGGTAATTGTTTATGAATCATATCCATTTCTTTCCGAAGCTAAAATTAGTCGGATATGCTCATCTACTCCTAGATCAAAACGTATTTTAATAGATCCGGATGGTAAATATTGCCAGCCTATTTCCTATTTAGGTGACACAAACCATTCTACTGCCGGATCTTATAAATATTGGAAAGATTTATATGATTCACTATCGGATACGATCCTACAACCTTTTTTAGGCGGAAATATGACCAAAAATGTTTATCAATTTCTTTATTTCGGCGTAGATAACAAAACATCTCACTTTCGCGAACGTCAAAAGAACTTTGATTTATTATATGTAGGCAATAATTGGTATCGTTGGCATGATATTAAATGGCTTGTTGGAGCGATTGCTCCTATCAGATCTAGACTAAAGAAAGTCGTTTTAATCGGACAATATTGGTCAGATAATATTATGGATGAATTTAAAAAAGCCACTTATTCAGATCCAGAATTTTTGCATAGGAATAACATTGAAACACTTGAATCTGCTCCATACGGTAAGGTGGAGGCGGCTATGAGTAGAGGTCTATTAAATCCTATTTTTATTCGGCCAATACTCAATAAATTAGAATTTGTCACGCCTCGGATGTTTGAAACCATCATGGCTGATACAGTTCCCCTGATTCCCTATTATTTCAAGTATGCTAAAAGCTTATTCGGCGATGAAATAGAAAAATTAATTCTTACTTCTGAACATGCTTCAAGTGACATTTTACGAATATTGGACAACTATGATCAAAATAGAAGTATAGTTAAAAATATCAGGAGAGTATTCATGAGTAAACATTCTTATGAACAAAGATTAAAACAATTGCTGCAATATATGTAAATGGCAAAACTAGTTCTAACAGCGGAAAATTTTGCTTTCGGCCCGATTGGGAAATTACTCGATATAGCCAAATTGCTTAAAGATCAAGGTCATAAATTGATTTTTGCAGGATTCGGCACGGCGTTGCAACTGGCTGAAGGTTTCCCGTTTACCAAGATATACAAGATCGATACAGATAATCCGGCATCAAAAGATGCGCTGGAAAAAGTAATTACCCAAGCTGATCTAGTAATCAGTTGTATGGATCTCCCCAGTGTAATTGTTGCAAAACGCTTGGGAAAGCCTGTAGTGTGGGTAGATTGTTTATTTTGGTTTTGGGAATATATACCGGAACCACTCTTTGATATTGATTTGTATGTCAGAGAACGGTCTCTAAAAGATAGGGTAAACGAATTGAAATACGGAACTAAAATCAAAAACCTTTTTAGTGTCGGACCGATAATTCCTAAAATAATGCATGCTGAAAGAAAGTCGAAGGCTCTTATTTCTTTCGGGGGTGGTGAGGCGTCTTATTGGTACAAATCAGGAATTGATTCAAATTATCCGTTTGTCATGACTGATATATTACTTAAAAATGTTGACTGGTCGCGGTTCGAAAGAACCATTGTTACCACCAGCAAACGTATTTTGAAGGAATTATCTAAAAGATTTCCACTATCGCCATTTAAATTTAGCACATGCGGATCACATGACGGATTTATAAAAGAATTATCAGAGTCTGAAATTGTTCTTATAACACCGGGTTTGGTAACATCGCAATCTGTCTTTGAGTTAGGTACTCCCGCAATTTTTCTTCCTCCCTCAAATAATAGCCAGTATCTTCAATTGAATGAATTCCGTAAGCTTGGTCTTGCGCCGGCCTCAGTGCATCTATCAGATTTTTTACCCAAGCTTGAATTGCGTGGTAAGTCATCACAAGAAACTACCAAGCTGGTTTTACATCAATTACGTGAGCTTGAACAGTCACCGGAGATCCAAACCGGCGTAGGTATCCGTATTTGCGAGTTAGTAAAGAACCGACAAACATGGTCTTCAGCATTTATAAACAATGGCAGGAATTTTATTGATTCCCTTGGTGGTAATGGTGTACAGGCTGTTACCGATAAAATTACACAACTACTTTTTGCTAATGGTTTTCATTAATATGAATAAACACACTGCTGAACGCGTTGAAATTACAAAACGATTGTCTCAATAGACCTTGAAGAATATTCGGAATCATTGATAGATGTTTTAATTCCCGCCCACAATTCAGCAAGAAGTATCGGAAAGGTGATTGTAAATTTGAAATCTCAGATTCTTCCGCTGAACTCCCGGCTTAAAATTGCTGTTTGTGCTAATGCTTGCGAAGATAATACTGTGTATGTGGCCGGAAAAGCTCTTAAGAAAATCTCTCAAACAAACAAGAATATTAGAACCTTTTTGAATAATCATTATTTCTATAATATATGGCTTACCTTTCATTTGTCTTTTTGTTTTTTCAACTCCTTTAAATAACTCCTGCTCTCTTATGGTTGTTAAATCTATTCCTAATACTTTAGCGATGTCTGAATGAAATACGTTAGCAAATGCACCTGAATCTAATAACGCACGGTAACTGACTTTTCTACCATTATCTTTATTAGTTAAAGTGACATCAATTAGAGGTATTTTGTCTTCTTTTACTATTTCGAAGCTAAATTTAAACTGCATGTTACCCAATATAAGGGCTAAGTTTAACTGGTACTTTGAATAGAATAGGTATTTTATAACCTTTCTTTTTAGCGTTCGAATATACTTTTACAGCATCATTGCCACTTGTAACTACTACTGAAGACTCTGGCTTGAAAGCAACCCACTTACCGCTGTATTTTTTAATTAATTTAACTAAGTTCAGGTTCATATTATCCTTATTCTTTTGAATAGTAATATATTATCACTCCCTTTGTGGGTGCAGGTCAACTTATCATAGTGATTTAAACTTATTTTACATATTTTCTGAGGAAGTTTTTAAAGAGGTTATTTGAGGTTACTATACCTACCAATTTACCTTTTTCTATGACTGGAAGGCGTCTAATGTTGTTTATAACCAAAAGCGCGCAGGCGGTTAGAACATGATCGTCCGGCTTAACCGAAATTACATCTCTTGACATGAAATCTTTTGCTTTAAGTTTTTTTACCTTAACAGCCTCTTTTTCAATAACGTCATGATGCATATAATGTTCAATATCTTTGTAAAACTCTTCTTGTGATGGAAAAAGCTGATAAAGAAGATCTTTTTCCGATATAATTCCTACTACCTTTTTAGTTTTCTCAATAACCGGAATTCCCGATATTTTATGTTTTATGAGTAGTAAAACAACCTCTTTATAAGAAGTATTCTTGCGGACCGTTCGAACATGGGTTTTCATTACGTCCCGCACAAGCATTAATTTATTCTAACACCTGATGCAAATACTTCAATCATTTGATTTGGTAATTGTTCTTCAACTCTCTAGCGACTAAATAACTTCCTATGCTGACAGCTAAAGCAATTGGAATAGCTATTAAAAACAGCCACTTTGGTAAATTTTTGTTCTTTTCAGAGCTAACTCCGAGAACTTTTTTCAGATCTTTTTTGGCTTCAACCTCTTCCTTTTCCGAACTTATGTCAACATTGTTTGAAGCTAAATCCTGAACTTTTGTTTCGTTATCTGAAGTGATTGGGATTGAATTTTTTGTGGGCAGTGTTGGAGAAGCTTGGCCTGAATTAGTATTTAATGACAAATTTGAGACGTTTCCCAGGATGTCGCTGCCGTGGTTTGTAACAACGTTTGTATCTTTAGTGTTTCCGGGCTCATAATTTATAAAAATAATCGCACCAGAAACATCCTTTTTACCTTTAAGAGTTAGGCTGGCAAAATTGAGATTACCTGATGAATATGTTCCGAAAGAATTCGAAAAAGCTGCTTTAATAGTTCCGGAACTGTTATTTATATTTTCATATATCTCCGAGGAAAATTGATGCTGGTCGGTAATTTTGATTATCTCAATATAATTCGGGTCATAGCTTAATACTAAATCTATGCCAACTACATTCACGTTTCTTGTGTCTACATACAGGTCAACAGTTGTTTCCGCATCCTTCGAAATTTCAAGTGTTTCGGGGTCAAAATAAAGCATCGCCCCCTGTTCGGCAAATACGTATTTCGGAACACCCAATCCAATTATAATCAGGGTGATGACTATGGCGAGTAGCTTACTCATCTATCTTGAAGAAATTACTGGTTAACAGCCAATAATCGTATGAGTTCACGATATCATCTTTGTTGTAATCTCCGTTGCCTGGTTTAAACCAGTTGTCATAAAGAAGCGATAAATCAATGTTATTAATAACGCTATCGTTGTTCATATCACCAGAAACTAATTTACCTGCATCAATTAAATTGTTGCCTGAAACGATGTTAACAACAACTTTTCTTCTTAAATACCCCAACACTTTTACATAAAATGTAGCGCTTTCACCAATCAAACTGTCGTCGATCTGCCATGATCCGGCAAAACCGAGTTCATTGGTCTGAAAACCCGTTGTAAAATTATTGTTAGTTGTGTATAGCGTTCCTGCAACATCATGTCCGTTACCTAAATTTGTATCAGCATCTGTTGTCAAAGCCAAGCGAACACTCGCATGGTTAACGATATTAAGGTTGAGAGAATTCGGTTGGGACAAAACATCGTTTCCGTTGACATAGGAAATAGCATTACTTTCTGTCTTTGAATCGCTCTGAAAGTCAAAATCTAATGACGTTGTACCGAGCCCAATTGCCTTAAACGTTATTCCAATCATGTCTCCTGATCCCAGATAACCCGAACCGGTGCTCTGAGTTTGAGAAATTCTTAAAGTTCCGGTAACATTGTCAAAAGTCGATATCGTTTTATCGCTCAGTAACTCGTCATCAGTAATTTCCAGAATTTGAATTTTATTTTGATCGTATTTTATAACAGCATCGACTCCTGCGAGAGGTTCGGAGGTAGCCAAGTTTAAATTGACATTAAATGTGTCGTCTATGAAAATGAAAGGCGAATCTGGTCCAACCAGCGTAAGTATTGCCGTTCCATTTACGTAACTTCCCGGCGTTGGAGTTATTATTGGTGTTGGAGTACTTGTGACAGTCGGTGTACTTGTGGGAACTGCTGTGGGAGTTGGTGTGGGAGATATCGGATTTACGCTTATGATGCTATCAGACGACATTGTTGTTAATTCAGATGCGTTCATATCAACAATTTGAAAACCCAGATTATCAAAAGTTAAAGTGGTTTGGAAAGAATCGACGCTAACAGGGACAAAATTAAGAGTCGCTATTTCAAACGTTCCGCTTGGTGGATTGTCCTTATCTGCCGGAACGACACCTAAATCTATTGAAACAGACCCGGTTGAGTTTGCCTCACCTGCATTAGTAAGAACAATTTGGTTTTTAAAAAGATTGCTGACTTGAGGGTTGCCCGCAAGATTTATCTTAGTCTGATCAAATTTAGCGGTCAATTTTACAAAACCGATGTTGTTTATTCCCGAATTCACAACGATTTTATAGCTTGCTCCCAGGGAATCAAAAGTGGCCGGGCCGTCATAATATATACTTACGTCAGCCACTTGAGCGCGAGCGTTGTTAATATAGTTTCTTGCGATAAAAAAAATAGATAAGAATAATGGGGTAGCTAAGATAATAAGTTTTTTGACCTTCGACATAGACCAAGTGTTATTGTATAACACTAATGCTATAAGATTTCAATGATTATTTTCTCTAATCTCGGACTGCACAAGATTATATATGAGAGATGTTAAATTTTAATTATCTTGTAGTTTAAATATTCGAGGATCATTCTGTTTTCTCTGTGAGGAATATTTAGTTTTTCGGGATGGGCGGAAATCAACCAGACCTGTCTAGTTTGATTTTCAAATAGATTTTTATCTTTGTAGGATTTTACCCACCACTCATCTTTTCGTCCGCCTTTTTCTGAAATAACCGTAATTACCCCGTGGTCAGAGTAATAAAGAAATGTTGGAAAGTCACTATCATCTAAAATTATTACATCTTGCCTAGGAATGATTGTTTTTACATATAAACCAAGTTTTGCATCGGATAAAGATTTCTCAAAAGAACCGTCCTTTTTGTTTAGGTGACCGATTTGTATAAAACTTAAAATTATGAAAAAACATACAAGCAATAATTTGTCGGTAATTAGTTTTTGCATGCTGTAACCCACGATAAGAGAGATCAATGGGTATGTTGGAAGTAAGTGCCAGCCAAGTTTATCTCTGAAAAAAAATAATGGAATAATGAATAAACTGCTGCATAAAAATAAAAAAACAATTTTGGTATTTTTTATCTCTTTGTGATACTTTAAAATGCAAAGAAATACCGGAACTAACCAAAAACCAATATCGCGAACTAAAACCAAAAAGAACGTCATAGAAAAATAACCTGTTTGATTTATGTTCCCTGCAAAAAGGTTAACCAGAAATGAACTTATAACCATTGACCCGAATTTTAAATAAGAAGCAATGAGCCAAATGGAAAAAATTAAAAGGGTAGTTATTGGAATAAGAATTGCCTTTGGGTTAATTTTTTTCTTTGTAAATATTTGGTAAACAAAGATTAAAGTTAAAGGATAAAAAGCAGTAGCCAAGCCCTTTGTTAATGCAGTAAGACCTGAAAATATACCAGTCAAAAGATAGAGTTTTGTTTTGTTATTTGAGTTAATATATGTGTAAAATGAGGTAAGGGTGAGAACAATCATCAATGCATCAAGATTGCCTTTAGAAAATCTTTCGATAACCTGTCCAAAGGTCAGAAACGAGATGGTTGCTAGGATTGCTATTTTTTTGTTAAAGAGTTTCTTGCCAGTAAGATAGATCAACACAAGCGACACAATAAAAGAGATTAAACTTACAATGCGCACTTGGAGTTCTCCTAAGCCAAAAAATTTTATGATTGGATACGTGAGCCAATAATAGAAAGGTGGCTTATCAAAGTAATATCTGCCGTTCCAAAAGGACATCAAGAAAGATGTTTTATTGACAGCCATGTTCTTAATTATTTCCGCGTACCAGGCCTCGTCCCAATTTCTCAGAGGAAACATTATTATCTCTCTTGTTATATAATAGCCCAAAATGGTAACAATATATCAAAGCAGTACTCCCGTTAAAAAAACGACCCAAGTTATACATGAAGAGGAGTACGGAAATTCCGTCTTAACTTCATTCATCGGCAAATTCATAAAAACTAGACAACTTCATAAAAGTGCTTTGAGCCAGGAACAGACTACTTTTAAAGTTAACGAGGTTTTAGGCAGCCTGGCCCATCTATACGAGCGTATTAGAAACGTTGTTGATTACAAAGGTGAGCACGTTCTAAGAAGAAATGCAATTGAGCGAATAATCAAGCGACTACTTAGAGAATACGGAGCCAAAGATACCAATCGGCTTGCAAAAGTTCTTCTTAAAGAACTTATCTTGGCAAGATATGTTGAAAATAATAGCCTTCCTACGGAAGTTGTTAATAAAATAACCAGAATTTTCGATAAATATGTATTAATTCTTTCAGATTTTGTAAAGACCGGTTCCGGTATAACTTTGATAGCCGCTACGGGCTGGCTATGGGGAATTGCTTCCTGCGAAATAGAGGAAGTGTTAGATAAAACAAATACTGAAAGTTACGCAACTCTTATGTACGACTGGTTTATGCGATATTTTAAATGGGAAGATGATGGTGTACCGCTGAGGGATAAGGAAACCCAAATTTATATCGCAATAGAAAGAGCTCTGGCCAAGTCCGACGACGAAATAATCAGATACAGATTATTACTAAAAATATATCCAAAATGGAAAGAGCATGAAAACGTTGATATTAAGAATTTTGTTCAGAAATTCTATCAAATTTACCGTTCAGTCGAAGAGGATTTACATTATCCCGGGAGGTTTATCCTTTACAGAATTATTCAGAAAAATGCAGCGATTTTTGAGGTATTGCAGACGGTAATCGAGAACTATAACGGAGATCTATCTGAATTATTTTTAGATGAACAAAAATTTGAGGACTTAATTAAACTAACCTGTAAAGTCAGATATAAAGAAATTCAAAAAAGAGTTAATCGAGGAGTAGTTAGAAGCATTACTTATATATTCATTACGAAAGTATTTTTGGCTTTTCTTATGGAGATACCATACGAGTTTTACCGTTTCGGTTCCCTTAGGTATTTACCTTTAACTATAAATATTATAATACCTCCAAGCTTAATGTGGATAATAGGTATATCAATAAGGGCGCCGGGGGATGAAAACACAAGATACATAATCCTGAGGCTTAAATCTGTAATTTACACCAATAAAAACATTGTACCGAACATTTTTTCCCTTATTCCTGTCAAAAGAAACAGAGTTCTGGCAAAAATTTTTACTTATTTATACCTTGCTTTGTCAGTTTTAGTTTTTTCTTTAGTTTCTTATATACTTCTCAAATTCAATTTTACCTATCTTGGTCTTTTAATCTTTTTTGCCTTTTTATCTTTAGTTTTGCTTTTCGGTTTCAGACTTAGGTTTACTGCCAATGAGCTTAAAGTAACGTCGGATAAAGAAAATATTCTAACTCACCTCATAGATAACCTGACGCTCCCATTTCTAAGAGCAGGGCTATTCTTATCAAGGGGATTATCTAAAATTAACTTTATCAGTATTTTGCTGGATTTTTTAATAGAAGCACCGCTAAAATCAATTATCGAAGTTGTCGGAGAATGGGCATCTTTTATCAAGGAAAAGAAGGAAGAAGTAATCGAGGTACCGGAGTAAGAATTTTACAAAAGAAAGAATCATCTTACTAAGGCCTTTTGATATTCTTTTAGAGCAGGCCGCACTTATAGATCCCAAATGGTCGAACCCGTCGTTAGAAATTTGGGGAGAAGCTGCAAGAAGAACAGCTCAAGTTTATGAGCTTCGAAATTCGTCCGTAAAAGTAACTCAAAACGCTGCTTATTCAATTGATAATTTTGGAGTGACACCAGATGGAAAACTTATTCTTCACGACGGAGGACTTGATGTCCTGGCAGATGTTAAACCTAATTTAAGTGTTAATAAGATTCAAGAAATTGTCGATATACGTACCGCACAAGAAATATCTTTCTTAAGTGGACAAAGTATTGAGGCGGTACTTAGAGCAATGAACAGTACTGTGCTTTCTTTAAATCTTTTGACTGTTTCCAGAATTACTAGAAAATTGTTGGAATCGCAAGACAGATTAGATATCCAGGAGGAGATGTGCTTTCTGCTGCGAGTAAATTAACAATGCAAGAGATGCTTGGTTATGATGCATTATTATGTCCTACAGTCACAACTGGAAACATGGAGTACCCTGTAAGTGAATTACCCCAATCCGATAGCGGTTATTTAGCAATTCTAAGTGATGCACAAGATAATAGTGGAAACTCCGTGGTTTGTAACGTTATCCATACCAGTGTTGCACGCAATCCTGACGGTTCTTTATCATTTAAATTTAGTGGGTCCAGTACAAACAAAGCACCTCTGGCAACTGTAATTACACCAGACAAAAAAAGTCTATCGGATTACAAGTAAAGAACAGCTGATAAACATATCTTTGTCTTCCGGCGTTGCCCTCCAAGTGGTTTTACAAAGTGGCTTGTCATATCAGGCCATGACGGATGAGAAAGGAAATTTAAACTTCAAACTGGCCGGTATTCTAAATTAGAGAATTAAGTAAGCAGATGATGTTATTTGTTATTTCCTTGTGACTGTGTATGAAACAGGATTGACTAAAAATGCGGCGGGGGCATCCTCCAAGAGAAATCTTTGAAAGTCAAAATAAATCTTCTTTCGAACTTCCGTATCGAGCTCGATTCTCCCGTCTTCCAAGAGTTTATCTATTCTGGGGTTTTTATAGTGAGAAATGTTGGACGCACCCTGTGTGGAGTGCCATGTAGAGTATTGATCAGGGTCAGGGGGTATATCATAGATAGCTAAAAACGCTTGGTATTCCTCGGGTAGAATTGAGCTGACCAATACCTGAGTTTTAATGCCCACATTGTCCCAATCTTTTGCAATTATTTCAGCTATGTCCAAAAGCAAAGGTGAAGTGACAAGTTTAATTGTGGGCTGTCCCTTAAATAAACTCTTGGCTTTTTCAGGATCATAATCGTAAGCCTTTACCTGCGGGTTAAAAGTCCATGATAAAGGAGATATGGGTCCAATCGCCCTTTCAGATTCAAATTTTGATTTGTCTATTGTGTATGAAAGAGCCTGACGAAGAGATTTATCAGACAAAGTCTCATCCTGTGTATTAAAAAAAATTGCCAAAAACCTGTTTTTGTTTATTGTCGGAGTAACTTCAACCGTGTTCCATGAATTTAGGGGTTTTGGATCGATAAGATCAACAACTTCGTCAACTTCTCCAAGTTTAAAAGCAAGTTTTGTTCTTTCCTCGGTTGGGAAAAACTTGAATCTTCTTTTAGAATTATCATTGTTTCTTAATACGACTTCTTCAACGAAACTACCCGACAATTTAAGTTTTTCAACCTTCCAAGACCCGGTTCCCAAAAGCCCTTTTTTGAAAACGGGGTGTGATACGACTGAGGGAAAGGCTGAAAATCTGGTTTGTAATTTGAATGAAATTGTATAATCGTTTGGTCTATCAATTGTTACTCCCTCAAATTCATAGTTTATATTTTTTGAAGTAACGCGTGTTTTGTCCTGCCAAAATTTGTTCTCTTTGAGGAAAAAATCCCATGTTTTTCCTCCGTCTTTTGTTTCCCAGCTTTTGGCTAAACCTTCTTCTATTTCTCCATGGATATTTATTTTTGTTAAACCCGCACCAACCAGAGCTAGAATATCTTTTGGTAATTCTTCAACATGATATTTGCCTGTAATACCGATCCTTCTGACGTTTTTCCCGAAAAAAACAGGAAAGACAAAGTGAAGGACCAAAAAAATAATTACTCCTATAAAAATTCCAGCCAAGATTAAAATTTTAAACCGAGTGACATATGCTAAAAAAAGCCTTATTAAATAGCGGATTGTACGCATCTAACCTTTCTATATCAAAAGCTGTAGGACAGATATAACGATGAAAAGAAAAGTGAGGACAAAGGTCAACTTAAAAACAAGTTTTTCTAAGCCACGTTTTGTAAACGAGGTTGCTCCAGATCCAATTACACGGCCGAAACCTTTTCCCTGAACTTGTAAAAGAATTGATCCTATCAAAAAAAGAGCGATTGTTATTTGTAAAACGAACAGTGTGTTTTTGATTGCTTAATTATATCTCAAAGTTACTTAATAAGCCATCTAAAGAAAGTTGTTATTGTCGAAAGTAAAAAAGAAAAGGCAACATAAGCAAGAACGCCCCTTAAAAATATCGGGGGAATAACAAACAGGTCAGATTTAAAGCCCTGAAATTCAAAAAGCTTTATAGTAAAGGAAGGAAGAACAAAATCAACCAAGAATAGTGCTATAGCCTGCCCTACCCATCTGAAAAGTCCAAAAGTAATCAGATTTAAAGGTAACAGAAGAAGATTTATAATCGGTTTGACCAAAAGTGCCGTCAATGTCAAAGCACCTCCTACAGTAATGAGCCCGCTGGCTCCGTTTTCTATAGTGATACCTTTCGTAAACTGCATTACAATGATCAATGTGCCGGTTTCAATCACAAAAATCCTGATTATCTTTTTCATTCTTCAGTAAATTTTATATCAATTAGTCAAACTTTTCTTAATTAATTTATGATGGTATCTTCGAGCGAAGCGGTGGGATTCATCGCGAATACGCATTAGGAAGTTCAAAGCAGGTCCGATTGGTAGTCTCATTTCAACAAATGTGTTATCTTTCTTAATAACGATAGTCTCGAACTTCTTTGCAAGGCCCATAACAGGAATTTGATCTTTAATTAGCTGACTTACAGTACCTGCTTGTGGTTTTCCGCCGTCGACTATAATCAAATTAGGGTTTCCCCAACCATCTTTACCATCTGGCTGGTTTGAATGTTTCATTCTTCTTTCAAACACTTCTTTTATCATGTCTGTGTCGCTTTTTGTCTTTTTCGTTCTTATTCTGAAATGACGATACAATGTTTTTTCGGGTTCTCCGTTTATGAATGTTACCATTGAAGCCGTCGGATACGACCCGGCAAAATGAGCAATATCATAGCATTCAATTCTTTCTAAAGTTTTTAATCTAAAGTGTTTATTCAAAAGTTTTTTTAAATCTTCTCGCTCTTTTTGTCTTACATCTTCTAAAAGATTTGGGTTCTTGAGATATTCTTCTGGTTCCCTCGTAGTTTGGGTAAGATATTCAAGTTTTTCAAGTTGATTTTTTAATATTTTAGCTTCTTCGAACATTTCTTTTTTCGAATAGTCGTCCATTTCTTTCTTTAAAATATTCGCTAGACTTTTGGATTCTCCCGAAAGTATGCGTTTTATATTACTAATATTTTTTAAATACTTTATTTTAAAAGATCTTTTTAGTTTTAGGTCTTTTGTGTAAAATATTGTCGACGGACATGGATTACATAAACCTATTTGGCTGTAGAAACAGGGTTTTTTAGTAGGGAGATGTCCGCTAAAGGGAAATATTTTTCTCAAGCGCCACAAAATACTTTTTGCTCCTAGAGGTTCTGTAAAAGGACCATATAATTTTTGAATTTCAAATCTATTTATTTGCGGTCTTCTCGAGGTAAAAATTCGGGGATATTTTTCTTTGGTGATTGCTATATAAAGAGGACTTTTATCATCTTTGAGTTCAATATTGTACGTAGGCTGCAAATCTCTGACCAATTTAGCTTCTAAAAGTAATGCTTCAAATTCGTTATCAACCATAATTGTTGACAAGAACTTGGCGTTTGAGATCATAAGAGCTGTTTTTGGCTCAAGGTGTATTTGAAAGTACGAGGAAAGTCTTCTTCGTAAATTTTTCGCTTTTCCAATGTAAATAGGTGAATACCTGTAGTTCCTAAAAATATAAATTCCCGGAACTTCAGGGGTTTTGTTTATGATTTTTTTTGTTAATATGGAGCTTTTCATGAAAGGTAGCTAAAAATATTAGCAAAATAAACAACATTAAAAGGCTAATCTCAGTAATTATAGCTCTTTGCCGGTCCGTAAATACCTTGACATTTTGGTTATCGGTTATAACACTGATTTGACCGGGTAATTTCCAGGGTGTAATTATCGAAGAAAGTTTTGCTTCAAAACTTTCTTCTCCAAAGGGAGGCAGGATTGCGATGTTCTTTGTCGCTTGATTAGCTCCGTCAAAATATATAGTAATTTTGCGGTCATATATCGCAGACGCACCGTTATTTACGATTTTTATGTTATAAACAACGTTTGTTAGGTTAAAACCTTGAATTTTTTCGATAACGATTTTAGGCTGACTTTCCGGTACTCTAGGAAGAGGGCCGAAGGAGACATATACATCTTTTTGCGGGTTTGAGCCCAGTTTATATGATCCGGGAGGATAAGGTTTATAAGCATCTTTTCCATGAACAACAAATGCGAAATGCCGTAGATCCAGTTTCGAAAAAAAATCTTCACCTCCGGTGGTTGCTCCCCAGGTAGGATCAATCGGAACCCAGACTTTTGTTGAATCGTCCCAATACTCTGGCCAGGCATGTAGGACGTCTGCAACTAATGAAAGCGGTTGTAATGATAAGTTCTCACTGTATGCAAATCCATTGATTTCTCTTGCAGGTATATTTGCCGCACGTGCCAAGGCAATAAAAAGATCAGTAAATTCCATGCAGATTGCGTTTTTGGGATTTTTCAACGCTTTTTTGGCACCAAGCCGCTCTATATCAGGTTTGACTCTGGAGAAATCATATACGAGGTTTTTAGTTATATAGTCATATATAGCTCTTGGAGACTTAAGTTTTAGCGCTAGATTTTTAATTTCCGGATCATTAGTCTGCCAAACCGGAGTTTCTTGCATATTTTGAGTGAGATAAGCTTTTGACTCGACAGGAAAATTTCTAGCTGAAGCGTAAAGTTGGACAGCACCGCTCACTCTTACATCGACTCTCTCAGCTGACTTAAGTTTGTAGGTAGCAAGCCAATTTCCGTCCTCGTCTATATAAATCTTTTCCGGTTTCGGTCTTATATTGGTAAAAGTTATTTTCTGGAATGAACTATCGGCAGGTACGGCAATATCTAATGAGGAATTTATTTTTGAGGGATTTTCAAGATGATAAGTCAGATCAAATAAAAAAACCTGAAAATTACCGAAAGCTGCGTTGATTGGGCTTTCTTTAACAAATTCTTTACTAAATAAATAGACATTTTTGTTAGGACTATTTACTGAATTCTCCGGCTTTGGGTAAATGTATGCAAGATTTCCGAACGAAGAAGGGACTTCAAGTTTTAAACGGAATGAATCGTAAAAATCTAGTCCCAGGACTTTGGGAATCGATATTTCCCAAACTTCTCCTGTTTTGGTCGAAACTGTGCCATCGTCATAGGAAATTGAAAAATGTCTTGCATTGCCTTGTCCAACCACGGCATCAGGAAATTCCAGATTTATAGTTGTGGTAGTCCCATCCTCCAAGATTTTCGTTTGGATTTCGTTTAAATTCTGCCAAGCTTTAATATTTTGAGGTTTTACTCCTGAAAGTTTCAAGCTGTAACTCGAAGCATAAATATCTGTTAGTTTATTTTCTAAAATAATATTGTGGGTGACTGTAGTTGTACCTTTTTCAGAGATACTGTAGATAACCTCCTCATTAGTTAAAAATTGAGATTCTGCGTGAGTTATTTTGGGTGAGAATAAATAGAGAAAAACTAGACCAAGAAAAATTAAAACCTTTTTCATGATGCCTTTTATTCTAGCTTAAGGAATTGACCTGTATAAGAACTAGAATTCTTTACAATACTATTTGGTGTACCCTGGGCTACAATATAACCACCCAATTCTCCCCCTTCCGGTCCGAGATCGATTATCCAGTCAGCGTTTTTTATAACATCTAAATTATGCTCGATAACAACTACTGTATTTCCTCTTTGTATTAGTAATTTGAGTACTTTAAGTAATTTAAATAAATCCTCAAAGTGTAAGCCTGTTGTTGGTTCGTCTAATATATAGAATGTTTTCCCAGTCGCCTTTTTAGAAAGCTCGGAGGCTAGTTTTACTCTTTGTGATTCCCCTCCCGAGAGAGTTGTTGCGGGTTGTCCAAGTTGCATATAATCAAGGCCCACGTTAATTAACGTTTCAAGCTTTGATACTATTTGGGAATAGTTATGAAAAAGCTCTATAGCCTCTCTTACCGTTAAACTTAAAACATCAGAAATAGATTTCCCATTGAGGCTAACTTCAAGTGTTTGATTGTTATAGCGTGACCCGTGACAGACTTCACAAGTAATCCAAATATCAGACATGAACTGCATTTCAATCTTTTTTTGTCCTTGACCTTCACAGGCTTCACACCTTCCACCGGATAAATTAAATGAAAACCTGCTTTTTTTGAATCCTCGCACTCGGGCCTCTTTTGTTTGAGAGAAAACATCGCGAATTAGATCAAAAACTTTAGTGTATGTTGCGGGATTACTTCTCGGCGTCCTTCCGATTGGTGACTGGTCTATTAATATTACTTTATCAATATTTTCAACTCCTTCCAGTCCCGAAAATGCTCCCGGGACTTCTTTATGAAAAGGATTAAACTTTTGAGCCAGGGCGTGATACAGGGTTTCAACCAAGAGCGTTGACTTTCCGCTTCCGGAAACACCTGTTATCGCAATCAGCTTACCAAGAGGAATTTCTACATCGATTTTTTTGAGATTATATTGCTGACAGCCGTAAATTTTAAGAAACTTTCCATCAGTTAAACTGTTAAACAGATTAACATCTGACCTGAGATTTATCTTTTTCTTTCCCGATAAATACTGTCCTGTTATTGAATTAGGATTTTTGACTATTTGGTGAGAATTTCCGAAAGCAACTACATCACCTCCAAATTTTCCCGCTCCCGGTCCAAAGTCGAAAAGATAATCGGCGGCTTTCATCATATCGCGGTCATGTTCAACAACTATGACTGTATTACCGAGATCACGGAGTTGAACTAGGGTTTTTATGAGTTTATTATTGTCCCTTGGATGGAGTCCTACCGTCGGTTCGTCTAAAACATAAAGAACTCCGGTTAAACCTGATCCAATTTGAGAAGCAAGTCTGATTCTTTGGGCTTCTCCTCCGGCAAGACTCGCAGCTGTTCGGTCGAGTGTTAAATACTCTAGTCCTACGCTAACTAAAAATTTAAGACGCGAGGCTATTTCTTTGAGAATAAGTCGGGATATTTCTTTCTCTTTCTCATTCAGTTTATCAGTTTCCGATAGTTTATCGGTCCATGAAAGTATTTCAGTTATGGACCAGGATACTGTTTGGCTTATTGATTTACTATCTATAGTTATGCCCAAAGCTTCTTTTTTCAGTCTTGTTCCTTTACATGAAGGACAAATTAATTCCCGCATATATTTCCCTATTTCGTATTTTATATATTCGGATTGGCTATTTTGGTATCTTTTTTCAAGTTCGCCCTTAATTCCGGCGAAAGTCTCCATTATAAAAGTCATATTTCCGAATCTGTTTGTTCCTTCAACCTTATAAATTCTATTACCGGATCCCGTAAATAGTACCTCTTTTTGTTCCTTTGAAAGCTGTTTTATAGGTATTCTTGGGTTAATTTCTAGTTTTTCACAGACTTTTAGAATTAAGCGCGAAAACCAAGTATCATGCTCAAGTTGAGATGCAAATGGTAATATTCCTCCTTCAAGGATGGTTAGTTCTTCTGAAAAAACCAAACCTTCGTCGACGTTTAGAACTTTTCCGATTCCTAAGCACTTTGGACATGCACCATGGGGTGAGTTGAAAGAAAAAGTCCGTGGTTCGATTTCGGGTAATGAGATATTATCGAGCGGACAGGAAAATTTTTCTGAGTAAAGATGGTCTGTTAGATTTTTAGGCAGCTCGGGCATATTAAAACTTTTATCGTCAATATGTGAAAGAATTACTAGACCTTCGGATAGTTTTAGAGATTGTTCGACTGATTCCGAAATTCTGCTTTTAAGATTACCAAGGTAGATTTTATCTCTAAAGTCTTTTTTAAGAATTGAAACTTTGTCGATTACTACATCAATTGTGTGTTTGTTGGTTTTAATCAAAACTAGATCCTCTGATAAATCACGGATTTCCCGGTCTATTCTTACTTTTATGTATCCTTTGGCTTTTAAATTTTCAAAAAGAGATGAAAATTCACCTTTTCTGTCTTTAACAACTGGGGAAAGTATTAAATATCTGCTGGCTGATTCCTTCTTCAAATATTCTCCCATTCTATTTAAAATTGAAGCTACCATTTGATCGATCGTTAGACTGGCAATTTCCCTACCGCAAATTGGACAATGAGGGTGTCCGATCCTGGCGTATAAAAGCCTTAAATAGTCATAAACTTCAGTAACGGTTCCAACAGTTGATCTTGGATTATGAGAAGTGGTTTTCTGGTCAATAGAAATCGCAGGAGATAAGCCGTCAATAAAGTCGACGTCGGGTTTATCCATAACGCCCAAAAATTGTCTTGAGTAAGTTGATAAGCTTTCTACATAACGCCTTTGACCCTCGGCATAAATGGTGTCAAATGCCAGTGAACTTTTACCGCTTCCAGAAACACCCGTAAAAACGACCAGTTTGTTTTTGGGTATATCAACATTGATATTTTTGAGGTTATGCTGTCTAGCCCCCCTAACTTTAATTATATTATCCATCTCACGCAAAATTGCCAGCGGATTCCCCGTGGCAATGTGATTATACTATCACATTTCAAGACCCTTAATTTTGTCGCGGATTTGGGCTGCGAGTTCGAAATTTAAATCACTGGCTGCAAGACGCATTTCTTTTCGTAGTCTTAAGATAAATTTTTTTCTATCCATTGGAGTTAAACTTTCCGCATCGATTTTAGTAAACTCCAACTCCAAAATTGGTTTTATGTCAACCAACTTTGCTCTGATCGGCTTTTCAATACTCTTCGGGATTATTCCGTACTTTTTATTCCAGGCAAGTTGGTAATTCCTTCTTCTTTCAACTTCTTCAATTGCGCTTTTAATCGATTTTGTAATATTATCGGCATATAAGATTACGTATCCATTGATATGCCGTGCTGCCCTACCCATCGTTTGAACTAGAGAAACTTTACTTCTTAAAAAACCTTCTTTATCTGCGTCTAAAATAGCAACCAGAGCGACTTCTGGAAGATCAAGCCCTTCACGAAGTAGGTTTATTCCAATTAAAACGTCATACTTTCCAAGTCTCAAATCGTCCAAAATATCGGATCGGTCTAGAGTTTTAACATCAGAATGAAGATAATGAACCTTGAACCCCTGCTCATTTAAATAGACTGAGAGGTCCTCTGCAGTTTTCTTTGTTAATGTGGTTACCAATGTTCTCTGATTCAGTTTAGTGACTTGTCGTATCTCTCTCATGATATCCTGTATCTCGCCTCCCGTTGGACGAATTTCAACCCTAGGATCTGGTATTCCGGTTGGCCTTACAAGTTGTTCGACAATATCAGAGGAAAGACTCATTTCCCATTCATTTGGGGTCGCACTAGTGGCTAAAAAACCCGGAATTCTTCTCATAAATTCTTCAAACCTTAGGGGCCGATTATCAAATGCAGAAGGTAATCTAAATCCGTAATCGACCAGCGTTTGCTTGCGGGACAAGTCACCTTGATACATGCCTCGAATTTGAGGAAAAGTCATATGGCTTTCATCTACTACTACGAGCCAATCATTTCCATAAGCTTCTTTGAAATACTCCAACAAAGTGTAAGGTGGGTCGCCGGGATTCCTCCCGTCAAAATAGCGTGAGTAATTCTCAATCCCTTTTACATAGCCAACCTGTCTTATCATCTCAAGGTCGTAATTCACTTTTTGGGTTAGGCGGTGGGCTTCAAGTTCTTTACCTTCATTTTTGAATTTTTTAACTTGTAAATCTAAATCTTTCCGGATTTTTGCAAATACGGGCTTAATTTTATTTGGATCAGTCATATAATGTTTTGCAGGGTATAAAACGAAGTAGTCAAGGTTTGGATTAATTATTTCTCCGCTAACAGTGTTGATAGTCGAAATCTTGTTTATAGAATGATCAGTTGTTTCTATTTTTACTCCAAAGTCTTCGTATGCAGGATACACATCTATAACATTACCTCTGACTCTGAAAGTTCCCCTGTCGAAACCAAAGTCTGATCTTTCGTACTGAAGGTTTGTAGTTCTTTCTATGATCTGCTGCCTTGAAATGTTTGCCCCAGGACGTAACTCCAAAATAAACTTTCCATATTCTCGGGGGGAACCAATATTGTAAATCGCTGATACAGAAGCGACAGTTATTACGTCATTGCGGGTTAAAATATTTGTTGTTGTGGCAAGCCTAAGTTTGTCAATGAACTCATTAATGCCGGCATCTTTCTCTATATAAGTATCAGTCGAGGGAATATAAGCTTCGGGTTGGTAATAATCATAATATGAAACAAAATAGGAAACCGCGTTTTCCGGAAAAAAACTCTTAAACTCCTGATAAAGTTGTGCGGCTAGAGTTTTATTATGAGAAATAATGAGAGCTGGTTTTTGGGCTCTTTCGATGACATTTGCAATGGTGAAAGTTTTCCCCGAGCCTGTAACGCCCAGCAACACTTGATATTTTTTATTTTTGCCAACACCTTGAACAAGATTGTCAACCGCTTGTGGTTGATCGCCTGTCAATCTGAAATCCGACTTTAGTTTAAATTTGCTCATCTTTAGATTTTATCACATGTTATATTAAGATCTAGTTGACATCTTCGGGTTTTATAAGTATAAACAATATAAGCTATATGGCGCCCATAATTTACAAAAGACAGGGTCAAATTCTAGATTTTATTAAACAACACATTCAACTTCAAGGAGGAGCTCCAACTCTTCGAGAAATTGCTAATGCCATTGGGGTCTCATCTCTTGCAACAGTTCATGAACACTTGCAAGCACTTGAGGCCAAGAATCTTATTAAAAGAAAAACCGGTAAGTCACGCTCTATAGAATTAATTGGAATCAAAGATCTAAATTTGATTTCCGAAGGTCTTGAAGCGCCAATTTTAGGTTTTATAGCAGCCGGCGCTCCAATTGAGCCATATTTTGATCCTAATACCACCTTATCAATTCCCACGAGTTTTGCCTCTCAAGACAAAAGAATTTATGTTCTTCAAGTACGTGGTGAATCTATGATAGACGAACAAATAAGAGATGGGGATTTTGTAATTATTGAACAAAGGGATGATGCCAGAAACGGCGAAATAGTAGTTGCCCTTCTTGATAATGGTATGGCAACTCTAAAAAGATTTTTTAAAGAGGCCACAAGAATCAGGCTCGAGCCTGCAAATGCTAAAATGTCACCAATGTTCGTCAAAAATGTGCGCATTCAAGGTAAGGTGGTGGGATTAATCAGAAGATATACAAATTAGCGTGTAATGTGGCTAAGCAGATTTCTTCCTGTCATTGAGGTGGGTTGTATAATGTTCATCAAGCCCAACGCAGTTGGGGCAACGTCGGCAAGAATTCCTTCTTCAAGTGTTGCTGGTCTTCCCAAAAATTCTCTGCTTACAATTATAAAAGGAACAGGAAAGGTAGAATGTTCAGTATCTATATCACCTGTTTTCGGATTTATCATTTCTTCAGCGTTTCCGTGATCTGATGTAATCAGTAAGGCTCCGTCATGGCCTAGGACAACGTTTGAAATTTTACCAACGCATTCGTCAACAACCTGTATGGCGCTAACTGTTGCCCCGATATTACCTGTGTGTCCAATCATATCGGCATTGGCAAAATTAATTAAGATAAATGAATAATTCATTCCGGATCGAATTTTTTTAATAAGCTCATCTGTTAGTTCCCGTGCGCTCATCTCAGGTTTCAGGTCGTAGGTAGCGACTTTGACAGAAGGAATAATAATTTTTTCCTCTCTGGGGAACGTTCCTCTTAATCCGTTAAAATAGAAAGAAACAAATCTTTCTTTTTCCGATTCAGACATCCTTACTTGGTTTAGACCGTTTTCGGAAATCACGCGCCCTATGGGCATATTAACCATTTCCGGAGGAAAAGCAATATGGGCTCCTGCATCTTCCAAAATTTTTTCATAGTTTGTCATTGTCACAAAGTAGAGGTTAGATATCATGGAGCCTCTTTGAAAAGTTGTACCGATACCTATCGCAGGCTCTGAGATTTGTTTTTTTTCGTATTCGAATTTCCTTGTTTCAAAGTCGGGAAGGACGAAGCTTCTTGCAAGTTGTCTGGGTCTATCTACCCTAAAATTAAAAAATATAGCCGCGTCATTATCCTGAATTAAAGCCAGCGGTTTACCTTCACGATCGGTAATAATTGAAGGCTGTATAAATTCGTCAGTTACTCCCTGTGTATAAGAAATTTCGATAGCTTCTTCGGCATTTTTTACTAAATTAGCTTGCCCTCGGGTTAAAGCAAAATATGCTTTTGCAGTTCTTTCCCATCGTAAATCTCTATCCATAGCCCAAAATCTGCCCATAATGCTTGCAATTTGTCCGACTTTCTCTTTTTTAAGATCATCGTTTATATTGGCAAGAATTGTTCTGGCTGCCGTGGGTGAAGAATCCCTACCGTCTGTAAAAAGATGCAGGAAAAAGTTCCGAACATTGTTTTTCGCTGCCAAATGGATTATCGCATATAAGTGTTCAATGTTTGAATGAACACCTCCGAATCCAATAAGTCCCATTATGTGAAGTTTTGAATTAAATTTGTTGACATGATCGATCGCACCTAAAAAAGCGGGATTTTCAAAAAAAGATTGATCAGCTATAGACATATTGATCCTTGGTAGATCCTGGTAAACGATTCTGCCTGCGCCTAAATTAAGATGACCTGTTTCGGTATTTCCCGCTTCTCCTTTGGGTAAACCAACTCCTTCCCCTGATGCTTTAAGTTGAGTATGAGGAAATGATGCCCAAAGACGATCCATATTTGGAGTGTTTGCTAATTCAATCGCATTTCCGGGGCCTGGGGGGGCGATTCCCCAACCGTCTAAAACCACAAGGCATAAAAATTTAGGAGTATTCAAAGCACTCATTTTTTATCCGTAAGTTCTAACTCTATTGACGAAAGGCGATTATACTTCGCTACTCTTTCTCCACGAGCAGGAGCACCAAATTTTACATAGTCCGCAGAAACACCTACTGCAAAATCGGCTATGAACCAGTCATTAGTTTCTCCTGACCGATGAGAAACTATTATTTTCCAATTCGCGCTCCTGGCAAGGTTAATGACCTGGAGCGTTTCTGTTACTGTTCCTATCTGGTTGGGTTTAACAAGAACCGCGTTACAAGCTTTCTCTGTAATTGCTTTTTGGACTCTTTTTGGATTGGTGGCAAGTAAATCATCTCCAACAAGAATAGTTTGATTACCCAATGAACTTAAGAGTTTATGCCAACCACTCCATGCATCTTCATTAAAAGGATCTTCTAAAATAGCCAGATGGTAATTCTCATTCAGATTTTTGTAATAATCAATTAATGCATCTTCAGTTAAAGCTGATGATTTATCTCTGATCTGATAAACGCCGTTTTTAAAGAAAGTTGATGCGGCAATATCTAAACCCAGAAAAACATCCAATCCGAGGTCGTAAGGTGATTCTTTGATAGTTTCAACCAGAATTTCAACTGCATCAGCGTTTGTAAAAAGGTTTGGAGCGTAACCTCCTTCGTCGCCGACCGAATGTATTGCTCCTCGTCTGTCAAGATTTTCGCCAAGCATCATATAAACCTCGCTTCCCAGCTGAATATCCTTTGTAAATGTTTTAGAGGAGGCGGGAATTACGAAAAATTCCTGAAAATCAAGGTTTCCTGCCCCGTGAAGTCCACCGTTTATCATGTTGAAAATAGGTATTGGAATTTTAAGATTTACTTTTAAGCCGGATTTTTGAGCGAGTCCTGCAATATAGCTGTAAAGAGGAATTCCGGCCGAGGCAGCCGCTGCCTTGGTAACGACTTCCGAGACAGCCAACATAGCGTTGGCACCCATTTTCGACTTGTTTTCTGTTCCATCAAGTTCGATTAATTTTTTATCGATTTTCTCCTGCTCCATCGGATCCATACTTACCACCGACGGTCCAAGCACTTGATTTACATTAGTTATGGCATTCAAAACACCTTTCCCTTTATATCTTTTAGGATCGTTATCGCGGAGTTCCAGAACTTCATGAGAACCGGTTGACGCTCCTGATGGTACCGAAGAAACAACAACCTGACCAGTATTAAGTACACAGACAGCTTCCACTGTTGGCGTGGCTCTTGAGTCTAAGATTTCTCGAGCGTAGATCTTAAGTATCTTACTCATGTCTTTCCTTGAGCGACAGAAGTTTCAGCATTATAAACAACATGTCTGACGTGGTTAACTGCATCAGGATTAATAGAAAGGCTGGTTGCGCCAATTTTCACTAAGTATTCTACCAGATCATCATAAGTGCTAGGTGCTTGGCCGCATATAGAAGAACTTACCCCATGCTTATTACAAATTCTTATAACCCTCTTTAGTGCCCAAAGAACAGCAGGTGAGCGTTCGTCGAAGCATCCTGCTACGTTCGCGTTATCCCGATCAGTTCCCAATAAAAGCATAGTCAAATCGTTAGAACCTATTGAAACTCCATCGATACCCACTTTTATAAATTCTTCAAGTAATATTACGTTAACCGGCAACTCTACCATAATCCAAAATTTAAAGGACGGGTCAGAAAAGAGATCCTCTGAGGCAACTAACCTTCTAACTTTGGATAACTCTTCCGGGCTTCTGACGAATGGAATCATCAACATCAGATTTTTATGATTAGCTCTTACTTTCTTTATTGCCTGAAGTTCGAGGGAAAATACATCGGGATTTGTAATATAACGGAAAGCTCCTCGAAAACCAAGCATCGGATTAGGTTCTTCAGGTTCCCAATTCCTGCCTCCTTTAAGCTGTCTATATTCGTTAGTTTTAAAATCAGTGGCTCTATAAACAACCGGTCTTGGATCAAATGCCTTGCAAAAAGTCGCCAAATCATTTGCAAGATTGTTTACAAATATAGCTTGCTTTTTAAGCTTTATAGCTTCTTTGGGATGGATTCCAATGTTGGCAATCATAAATTCGGCGCGAAGAAGTCCTACCCCGTCGACATTTAATTTCGAGACCTCTTTTGCTCTTTCAGGCTCTGCAAGATTTACGTAAACTTTTGTTGCCGTTTTTCCTTTGAACACAGGTTCTTTTACTTCCTTTGTTTTTTGAGATTGCACGATTGCTCCTAAAAAAATATGGCCTGTTGAACCGTTTACCGAAACTATTTGACCGTCTTTAAGTTTTTTGGTGGCCTCTTTTGTCCCAACCACACATGGAACTCCAAGTTCTCTTGAAACAATCGCCGCATGGGATGTTCCTCCGCCTTCGTCGGTAATAATTGCTGCAGCCTTTTTCATGGCAGGGACAAAATCAGGTGAAGTCATAATTGAAACAAGAACATCTCCTTTTTGGACTTTATCGATATCTTTGGGTGTTTTTGCAATTTTTACCGGACCAAAGCCTATACCAGGAGAAGCCGGGCTTCCTGTCAAAAATGCGGTCGAGGCTACCTTAAGGTCTTCCGATTTTGATTCTTCGAATCTTTTTTCAACCTTTTTATTTGAAGTCGTAACCGGCCGCGTTTGAACTATATAGATTTTTCCTTTTTCTTTTGCCCATTCGATATCCTGGGGAAAAAAGTAATGAGCCTGTAGATTTTCTCCTATCTTGGCCAGATGCATGATTTCGGAATCACTTATTTTTTGGACACTTAGCTTATTTTTGGGAACAGGAAACTCTTTTGTTTCAGATCCCACTTTTACTAACTCCAAGCTTTGTTCAGAAACTTCTTTGGAAAGAATTTCATTAGATTCTTTTTGTACAAGATACCTATCCGGAATAACCGAGCCTTGAACAATAAGTTCTCCCAAGCCCCAGACAGATTCTATTACTATTTTGTCTTTTTCGTTGGTGACTGGATCAATCGTAAACATTACTCCCGAGACCTCCGACTGAACCATTTTTTGAACAACGACAGAAACATACACTTTATCATGTTCAATTTTGTTTGTAGTTCTGTAAAAAATGGATCTGGCAGTAAAAAGAGAGGCCCAGCAATCGCGCACTGATTCGATTAAATTAGCCTCGCCTTGAATGTTAAGGAATGTTGCCTGCTGGCCCGCAAAGGAATTGTCAGGCATATCCTCCGCAGTTGCGGACGAACGAACTGCCACCAGAGCACCTTTAAATGGGCCCGATAGCTTTCTGTAAGCTTTAATGATTTCTCTTGCCAGCTCGGCAGTCACCCCTGAACCCTTTATTAATCGTTGTATCGTTCTTGAAACTTCCTCAAGCTGTACCGAATTGTTTACATCGGTTTTTTTTAAAAGTGAATATATTCTACTGTCAAGTAAGTTGTCTTTAAGAAATAGTTTGTATGCTTCAACTGTGATCGCAAAACCATAAGGAACCGGAAAACCGGCACGTGTCATTTCACCCAAATTTGCGCCCTTGCCTCCAACAATGTCTACATCCCCTTTATCGATATCTTTAAAAAAAATTACAAAAGGTTTAGCAGGCATATTGTTAGTATAGAGTAAAAAAGTTGTAGAGTAAAAGATCCATTAAAGTCATTTTAGTTTTTCTTTGAAATAATCGACCCAGGGGATCGGAGAAGGGTCAATTCCATAAAGCATTGATAGGTAAAAGCTGACAAATGACCCGAATGCTAAAAGTTCAAATACCTGTAAAAGTTTCTTTTCAGATCTGAGAGGGTAAATCCCGGTAGCGATATCATTTTTTTCAACCACTTCTCGTGTAAGCGGATATCTTTTTATAACTTCCGTGTCGTAGAGTTTCGATTCAAAAAACAAAAAATAATAAAACTGCCTCGCTTGAGCGGGATTTTTCAGGCCTTCCATTAAATGATGGTCTAGTTCAGGGATATCGAATAACACAGAGAAAACTTTCGCGTTTTCGTTTAGTTGGTTTTTAAATGCGTGTGCGCTTCCCACGAGATGTTCGCTTGCAATAAGAACCGGAATTTTACCTTTTAAGTTTTTGGCAGTTAGCTTAGCCAGATTGTCTTTTTCTTGAACTTCAGAACTAAATTCTTTTGTAAATTTATTAATAGTTTGTAAAGCATCGTGAATTTCATCATCGGTAATAGAAACAAAATTGCATTTGGATAGAACTGCTAAAACTGCAGAAATTGAGTATCCAAGTCCCATTCTGGGTTGGTTGGAAGGATTTTCGTGAGGTTCAAAAATATATCCCGGCAGACTTTCCTTTTGCAGAAATTCGGCGAGTCTGCCTCCTGTGGCAATGCCAAAAATTTTTGCGCCTCGTTTTAAAGCTTGTTTGCCAGCTGCCAGAGTCTCCTGCGTATTTCCAGAATATGAGGAGAGAATTACTAACGTATTTTTGTTTACATAATTTGGGACATGGAAATCTGTATAAAATTCGATTGGAGTTCTGATTCTATCAGAGGATAAACATTTAATAATTCTTCCTCCAAGAGCTGATCCTCCCATTCCGCAAATAATAACATTATGGGCTAAACTGCAAGCCTCCGGTATAGCTAATTCTTTAATCCCCTTCCACGCTTGCTCTACCTGCCCACCAAGGTGTTCAATCGATCCCAAAACATTCCCTCTATCTAATTTTTTAATTTCCTCTAGTGAATCTAAGCTTGTCATTATGGCTATTATTTTACAAAGTCGATATTTACACAAAGAGGATCATCCCAAATAACATGCTTGTAACTATGAAGAACGTCCTTTATATATTGCCTTCTTTTCTCGAAAACTTCTTTCGTTTTTGCTTCAAATTTAACAGTGATATATGGTCCATTTTGGGAATATCTAATAACAAGCATTCCGTCATTAAAGTCAGCGCGGATTCCATCATCTCCCGGAATAATATTTTCATCTGTTATCTCTGAGCCTGCAAAATCTTTTTTAAACTTAACAGAAAGATCTTTTATCACATCTTTTTTCTTGTCATCAGGACAACCAACTTTTATTTCGGGTGATGAAATATATTGCGGAAATGTTTCATAAAGTTGACTCAATGTCATGTTTTTTTCAGATAGATATTCGAGAACTCTTAAAGTTGCATATGTACCATCATCGTGACCATATGCATTATCTGCAAAAAAGAAATGGCCAGATAGTTCCCCACCAAAAGCTGCACCTTGCTCGGCTATTTTAGCCTTAATAAATGCGTGGCCTGTCAACCACATTATGGGTATTCCACCATTTGCCTTTATTACCTCTCTTACAACCTGGGAACAAAGCGTGTTGTAAACAATTTTCGATCCTGGGAAACGCTCAAGTATTTCTTTAGAAAATATGGCAACTGCCACATCGTTCCATAATACTTGACCTTTTTCGTCAACGAAGCCTATCCGATCACCATCCCCATCGTAAGCCAATCCTACGTCCGCTTTGTTTTCTAGAGTTAATTTGGCTAAGTTCTCCATCAATTTAGCATCAGTGGGGTCAGGCGTTCCCGCAGGAAATGAGCCGTCTATTCCGGAGTTTATCTCGATCACTTCACACCCAGCCCTTCGTGCGATCTCGGGATTAAAGAGTGTAGTTGTTCCTTTGTGCGTATCCATGACAATTTTATAAGGCCTTTTAATTTTAATTCTTTTTAAAACGTCATGAATATAATCTTCTTTTACATCTGCCTTAGTAACTTCACCTTGCTTATCGGATTTAAAAAAATTTTCAGTTTCTACGAGTTTCTTAAGTTCTTGAACTTCTTCCGGCCCTGTTGTCTGAGAATAACCAATAGCAAGTTTGAAACCGTTATAATTCCACGGATTATGTGAAGCTGTAATCATTACTCCGCCATTGGTCTGAAATCTATATTGGCCATAATAAACCATTTGAGTCATAACTAATCCTAAATCTATTAAATCTATTCCACAAAATGTCAATCCTTTTATAAAAGCTTCGTGATAAGAAGGTCCGCTTAGACGACAATCGTAACCTATTACTGCTTGCTTAATTTTTCTTATTCTTAAAAAAGTTCCATAAGCTTTTGCTATCGCTTCTACAATTTGAGGATTTAAATCCTTATCAACAATTCCTCTGATATCATAATTTCTAAAAATGAGCGGATTGACAATCATGTTTTTTATTTTAATTCTTTTATTATAATCAGGTCAAGGGAGGTGGCAAGGTCTGCAACTGAAGTTTTGGATTTGATGTCGGCATCGGATAAATCAATGATTAATCGTTTTAACCCACCTATTGTGAAACTGTTTGATTGTTTTTTTAACTTAGCAACTCGCCATGAGGGATAGTCTACTGTCTCTGGATCAGTTTTTACCCAATATAAATCCCTCAAATGCCTCGCTAAAAGTGCCAGAACAAATTCAGGTGGATTGGTGAGTATTATTTCGTGCAAAATTTGAAGACAGTTTTTCGTATTTTCCGGAAAAAAAGAATCCAGAAATTTGTAAATCAAAAAAGGGAGGTCAAATTTTTCAACTTTTGTGATTTTGGGAAGCTTTTTTAGTAAAGTCGTCGGAAAATTTCCCTCATGCCAAATAATTATATTGCTGTCAAACTTATTCGTGAGCGATTTGTAATCGATGTTCTTTATTTTTTCGACAATATAAAGCCTTTTTTGGCCAAAGAGGGTATCAGTTAGAAGTTCATCAGTTTTATCAGTTTTAAATATTTCCCAACCTTTCCGCCTATATTGTGCGACTAAATTAAATAGTCTTTCTCTACTTGCAGTAATATTTTCGCCGTGTAAGACAAGTATTTTCATTTTTTACTTTGGTAAGTAACGATTAACTTTCTTAATTTATCATGAAAATTTCCAGCTCCCCTCTTTCGATGGGGAACAAGCGCACCCGAAAAGTTTTTAGGTATGTGAACAAGTTCATGCAGCAAAACTTTATCCTGCTCTAAATAATTTAATTTATCAAATTTTTCAGAAATCACTTCAAGTATATAAGCAGGTTTTTGATCAAGAGCTATCTGCCATATTTTTGCAAATCCCCAAATCCTCGCGTAAGCTCTGGTTTTAGCGTTTACTGACCTGAAGCAATATATTCTTGAAGTGTCGAAATTTTCTATTTCCAATGAAGAAACAAGCTGTTTAACTCTTTTTTTTATGTCGGGAGCATTATCCCAGTTAATTTTACTGTACTTTATAGACCTCCGCACCCTCTTTAAGCCCTTCATTTACTTTCAATCCTATCACATCCCCGCTTCCCGCTTTCTCAATTTTTTTATGCTCTACCTGTATTGACTCCACGGTTTGTTCAAAAACGTCTTCCCCACCCCTTACGAACTTTATCTTGTCGCCAACGAATAAATCTCCCGATAGTTCTACTATTGCAACTCCTAATTTGTCGTAATAGTGAGTAACTTTGCCGACTTTAAATAGATCCATGTTTCTCACCCCCCTCCGGGCCGGAGGCCCTGTGGGCCGGCGGCCTTGATTGTATACACATGACATAATGCAACTGCCAAAGCATCAGCGGCATTATCAAAATGTGTTTTTTTATGAGCTTGACTTCTAACTTTAGCGCCCAGAATTTTTCGGACAGAGCGTTGAACTTCCTTTTTATCGGCTCTGCCATCTCCCGCAACTATTTTTTTAATTGTACCGGGAGCATATTCAGCGACTTTTGTGTTTGTATGGAAGGCTGACAGGTGCATAACTCCTTGGGCTTGTCCTACACCTATGGCTGTTTTGGCGTTTGTAGCAAAAAAGATTTTTTCAATCGCCAAGACATCTGGTTTATGGGTCTTTAAAATAACAATCATCTTTTTATAAATATCAGCTAGGCGTTTGCTTGTTTCGCCATCTTTACTGGTTTCAATCAGACCGAAATCTAAGACGGTTAAAGATTTGTGGTTAATTTCAACTAAACCATATCCTGTTGTAGCCGTACCCGGATCAATCCCTAAAACAAGCATAATATTAGTATATCAGAGAATTGAATAAATAGTTGGAAAATTACAGAAGCATGTTATAATAGCCCATAATATATTATGTCTGCAGAACAATTTAAGTCAAAACCTGATCCCATCTCTTGCTTAAAAGGCGCTATAGATACAGAAAAAGAATTTCTTGGTACTGCTTGGGAAGAGGTTAGAATGGGATTGACATTATATTGTGAATCTAAAGCAGCCCAACAAGCGAAAAAATTGCACAAGTGACTGGAAGGGTTGCAATATGTACAGCGGTTGCCATGACCGACCAAATAGATAGTTTACTGACCCGTTACCCTGCTGTAGAACGTGGTCTTGGAGGGGTTGGAAAAAAACTTGGTTATGCTGGATATTGTGCGGCACTAGGTGCAGGTTTATTTAAAGAAGTTCAACACCTTCTTCCTCCTATGGATACTTCTCCTGCTCAGGTCAAACAACAGCAAGGTGAAGTATGCCTAAAGATTTCCATAGGCGAAATCATCGAATGGGCTGGTTCTCCAGATCAAGATATTGCAGAATACAGAAAATAACTACTTGAAGGGCGGGTTAACCATTATCCTGGTCCACAAAGTGTCATTGACAGTTTTCGTAATGATCCCAGACCACAATACTAGTAAAAGAGAGTCCTGACAAGCTGTTAGAACTTGATCTTGTCGTAAGAGATGCAGGCAATTTAGATGGTCATGCAAATCTATCTCTTGAAACCATCTACAGACGTTTATAGACAAACGGTGTTGAAGCTGCCGGAAAAACTGTCTGTGTTGACCCAGGTTCTGAAATAAATTTGGAAACAACTTTAAACACCCAAAGTCCGCCTGATCAGCCCCAGGAAGCTCCTGCTCCCCAACCTGCACCCGAAAAAGTACGCTTAGTAAATCTCAGAAGACCGGATGGTTCGATCGCTAAAGATGTGCCTTTATCAGAAACTCAAGTCCCTGAGTACCCAGGTTCCTCAACTTTGCTTTCAGGAATTCCAGTTATTCTGGAAACAAAAGATGGTATTTCTACTGTGGCCCTAAAGGTGAAGGTTCCTCAACCAGATGGTAGTTTTGTTGAACAAACTTGGCTACTTACCTGGGTGAATGGAAAACCTGAATGGGCATTACCACCTGATCCCGATACTTCCAAACAGCCGACTCCAGAATCTGCTAAAGCAGTAACTCACCCAAAGTATAAAGAATTATTGAGAATTACTGAGGCAGAAAGGTTGTTGTTTACCAGAAACGGCGGAGCATTCTTCGTAGCCGTCCAAGATGGTACTGGCAAAGTTACTGTTTTAAAAGACTATATTACCGGACACCCTGCTCTAATTTCAAATAGTGTTTTGTCTGAAATTATAGCCAGACCAGGTTTAATAAATACCATTAATGAATTAATGCCAATTGAGGATGTTTCCACCATAACCAGACTCAGATTTGCTTTTGCGGGCACAACTATACCTAAAGCTACTAACGATGAAAGCGGTACTATTCAATGGCTCTTATTAGACAAAGTACTAACGGAAAGCGCCGGAGATATTTTTGCAGGAAACGAGATAGATCCTAACAACCCGGCAGACCAAATTTCATGGATGGCATCTGTTGCAAGCCAGCAATCTGCTGATACTCAGAGGTTTGATCCAGATCCGCCAGAGGTTCCCATCATTGGTACTCCTGCTGAAATGGAAATGTACCGTATATCAGATGAGATAAGCGGTCTTGGGAAGAAAATAGTTGAAAGTATTGTAAATAATCCTGTTTTACAGTTTGTACAACAAGTTCCTATAGATGCCCATGCTGCAAGCAGAACGCTTGGAGACGCAACAGGTATCCCCAGAGAGATCGGAGATATAGCAGGGGACGCATCAAGAATAGAAATGTATTTATTAGGAATTAAAACAGCTTTTCTTGTAGTTGCGGTGGAACTTTCAAGGCGAACAAGAAGCAGTGCTCCAATGGCAATATTCTCGGCAGCGGCAGTTGGTCTGGATTATTCAATTATGGCTGCCGATTGGGTACGTAACGCCCCTGTTGTACTTTGGCAAACAGCCCTTGAAACATTTACGCTTTTGGCCACAGGTTTGAAGGTAAGACTTCAACGCTAACTTTTTCTTTTGAGAGCCCTTGAGTAGATTTTTTCGATATCTTTTTTAATTTCAGATCGGGTGTAATAAAGCTTTGCGTGCCTAACGCCTTTAGTTCCTTTTCTCACAACATTAATTTTAGTTATTGTAGGATTAAAAAGTGGAAAAATTCTTTCAATACCGACTTTTTGGACTCCTATTCGTCTTACTGTAAAGGATTTATTAACGTCGCGTCCTTTAATGCCTATTACCATTCCCTCAAAAACAGTAGTTCTAATCTTCTCTCCTTCTTTGATCTGCTGGCAGACCTTAACGGCATCGCCTACTCCAAATATTGCGTCATTATGTTTTGCGATTAATGCCATGAGGCCTATTCTACAACACTCACTATACTTCCGGCAAGGACTTCCGAAATTAATCGTGATAGACTCTCTTCCCAAGAAACTCCAAAAGGAAGGTCTAATCTATCTTCGGAATTGCCTTCAAAAACTAACGTGACTTTCTGGTTTCCCGGATAGCTAATAAGTAATTTCTTGAGATCAACCAAAGTAGTTTGATCGGTTTTTCTGGGAATTTTAATTTGCAACCGAGCCCCTTTCTGAGTAACCGTTTCGGGAGTTTCGATTGTGTCAACAATCAAACTTGGCGACTCCTCTCTAACATCAATACGGCCGCAAATTAGTACCGGCCTGTATTCAGTAAGCAAGGCTCTGTACTGTTGAAAAATTCTCGGGAATATGACACCTTCAAGAGATCCTGTCTCATCTTCTATGCGTGCAAACGCCATCTCGCTTCCAGATTTTTTGGTAATCACAATTCTAAGTTCAGCTATAATTCCCGCTATAGCCACCTTGTCTCCAAAAGTCTGCTCAGGAGATATTTCATAAACTTTATGGGTAGCATATGGGCGTAAACTTCTAATTATCGCGTCAATTGGCCTGCTTGAAAGAGAAAAACCAAGTAGTTGTCTCTCAAGCTGCTGTAGTTCCTCGGGAGAAAATTCGGGTATGCTTGATTCAATCTTACTAATCATTTTTACTTTCTCTTTTTCGCCCTTTTCTTCAGAAAATAGACCTTGCTGACCAGTTAAACCGATCGGTTTTGACTTAAGCCTTACCTCGTCTATGGTCGAAAGTAAAGCCGCTCTTTCTCCAAATTGAGAAAGGGCTCCGACTTTTATTAAGCTTTCAAGGACCTTTTTATTAACTTTTCTGGTATCTACCTTCGAGCAAAAATCGGCAAGAGAATTAAAAAACCCGCTCTCTCTGGCTTCCAGGATAGATTCGATTGCTGCTTTGCCCACATTTTTTATGGCATTTAATCCGAATCTTATTGCTTTGCCTGATAAGGATTCAACGTCTTCAACAATAGTGAAATCTTCATCGGATTCATTTATGTGGGGCGGTAAAATTTTTACTTTCATGCGCTTACATTCGTTTATTGCCTGCGATACTTTTCCGGTATCACCCGATTCAGCTGTCAAGAGGGCTGTCATATATTCAACCGGAAAATTTGCCTTCATATATGCTGTTTGGTAAGCAAGCATTCCATATGACGCGGCATGTGCCTTATTAAATCCATACCCGGAGAAAGGTTCTATTAAATGAAAAAGTTCGGTGGCTTTATTTTCAGTTAGACCTTTAGTTATCGCTCCTTTAATAAATTTCTCTTTCTGTTTTTCCATCTCTTGTGGAATCTTTTTACCAACGGCTTTCCTGAACTTATCCGCTTCTTCCCACGTATAACCCGCGATATTTATAGCAGTCATGAAAACGTCATCCTGGTAAACTAAAAGGCCGTAAGATTTGCCCAAATACTCTTTCATGCGGGGATCAAAATAATTTACTCTGGAAGGATTATTTTTTCGTTCGATATATTCGGCAATTTGGGCCATCGGACCGGGCCTATAAAGCGCAACCATTGCCATAAGATCCTCGACGCGTGTCGGCTTAAGCTCTTTTAAATATCTTGTCATCCCCGGACCTGATAATTGAAAAACTCCCATTGTTTCACCCCTTGAGAGCATCTCAAAAGTTATTTTGTCATTCAAGGGAATATCTAAAATATTTACGTCGACCGCCTTATATTTTCTAACTATGCTCACGGCTGCCCCAAGAATAGAGAGGTTGCGAAGTCCCAATAGATCAAATTTTAAAAGCCCAACTGCCTCACCGGGAGACATATTGGGATCGAGTGAGTCCATATCATATTGGGTAATTACTTTTTTGCCTTCGGGATCTAGCTGAATGGGTGTAAAGTTGGTGATCTCATCGGGTGCAATTACGATTCCTGCTGCGTGAACGGAGATATGCCGTGCGTTCCCTTCTAATTCTCGGGCTAAATCAACTACTTTTTTGGTGTCTGAATCTTCATCATAAAGTCTTTTTAAATCAGGAGTAATTTCCAAAGCGGTTTTAATACTCATCGGAAAACCTTGTGACCCAATAGGAATAAGCTTTGAAATTCTGTCGCCTGTTGCGTAAGGATAGCCTAGAACCCGTGCTATATCTCGCACAGATCCTTTAGCCATCATTCTACCAAAAGTACAAATTTGAGCTACTCTATCCTTGCCGTATTTATCTGTTATATAATTTATAACTTCCTCTCTCCTGGAATCTGAGATATCGAAATCTATATCTGGTGGTGAGGGACGCCAAGGAGTTAAAAACCTCTCAAAAGGGAGGTCGTAATTTAAAGGATTAATATTCACGATTCTTAATGCATAGGCAACGAGTGATCCAGCTGTTGAACCTCTTGTATTTGTGATAATTCCATGTTCCTCTGCCCATCTAGCCATATCGGCCACAATCAAAAAGTAAGTAGAGTAGCCTTTCTTGGTGATTGTGGTTAGTTCGTAATCAAGCCTCTCTTTAACCTCTTTTGTTATCTTATTTATCCTTAGCTTTAATCCTTCATTCGCTCTCTCTACAAGTTCAGAATCTGCGGTTTTTCCTTTCTCGAGATTGTAGTTCGGAAAAAACCACTTATCTAAAACTAGATTTACGTTACATTTTTGAGCAACTTTGACAGTATTTTTAATAACCTCCGGAATATCGGAAAACAGCTCAAACATCTCATCCGGTTTGGACAAATGAAAAGTCGGTGTATCAATAAATCGCATTCTTTTAGTATCAGTTACATTTTTGCCGGTCGCTATGCAGACTAGAGCGTCTTGGGCTGTTGCATCCTCGGGTTTTATATAATGGGAGTCGTTGGTAGCTATAATTGGAATTCCCAGTTCCCTGCTTAATTTCAAAACACCTTTAAATATCGTTTCTTCATTTTCATGCATTTTAAGCAGGTTATTTTTTATTTCAATACTTTCTGACTTTTTGGCAAATTCGTCGTACTTATGTCTTTGTATTTCGAGATAATAGTCACTTTCGAAGGTCTCCAAATACCATATGGCAATTTTTTTAGCTTCAGTATAATCGCCTGATATTAGTGCCTGGGCAACCTCACCTTGTGGACAAGCTGAAGTACAAATTAATCCGGCTGAGTACTTCATTAGCGTTTCATGATCGATTCTCGGTCTGTAATAATAACCTTCCAGATGTGCCTTCGAACTAATTTTCATCAAATTCTTATAGCCCTCATTGTTTTTTGCTAAAAGTATCAGATGAAAGTTTTTGAACTTTCCTCTCTCGGGTCTCTCTTTCATATTGGTATCTGTTGTGTATGCCTCTATTCCGAGTATTGGTTTAATGTCTGCTTTTTTTGCTTTTTTATAAAATTCAACAATTCCGTACATTGCGCCATGGTCTGTCAAAGCGATAGAGTCCATTGAATTTTCCTTTGCGAAGTCAATTATTTTTCCGGTCTTTGAAAGTCCATCCAGAAGCGAATATTCTGAGTGAACATGTAAATGCACAAATTTCTGTGTCATATTATTTTTTTATTCTAAACTCTTTAGAAGAAGTTTTTGTATTACTTTAGGATCTCCTTTATCTTTTAATTTCTTTTGAGTTTCGCCGATCAAAAATCCTATCACATTGACTTTACCCTTTTTATAATCTGAAACTGCTTTTGTTTGCTCCCCCATTACTATTTGAATTATTTGTTCTACCTCACTTTCTCCTGCATATTCCTTTTTATTAAGTTCAAATATCTTTTTAACTAATCCAGCCGGTTCTGGAAATTGACTGTCTAAAATTTTATTTACCATAAAGTCTGCTATGATTTTTGCCGAAATACTATGTTGTTTACCTAATTTAACCGCTTCCTCAAAATAGTTCGCTCTTTTTCTATCCTGCACTAGTATATCTGCGTAACTTGAACTTAGACCTGCCTTGCCGCCAGGCAGGCTGTAATCTTGTACAAATCTTTCTTTTTTTTCTGCCGGCAATTCAGGAATCTGGTTTCTGATATTTAATATTTCACCTTGGGTTATTCTTATCGATGGAATATCCGGCTCAGGAAAATATCGATAATCATGCGCTTCCTCTTTTTCTCTTTGAGTGAATGTTTTCCCCGTAGCTTCGTCGAAACCTCTTGTCTCCTGAATTACCTTCATTCCTGAAGATAACATTTTTGTTTGCCTTTCAACTTCAGCATTAAGAGCTTTTTCTAAAAACTTGAATGAATTAATATTTTTCAATTCGACTTTATAGTCAGGCAGCTTCTTGCTGTCAGAAGCTTGAAGCGATATATTAGCCTCTAAGCGCATCGATCCTTTTTCCATGTCTGCCGAAGAAATTTCCAAATATTTGACAATCAACTGGATCTCTTTTACAAAAATGACAACAGATTCTATATTGTGGAAATCAGGTTCGGTAACCATTTCAACCAATGGAACCCCACTTCTGTTGAAATCAATAAGACTAACCTTTTCGTTCTCAAGAGTAGTATGAACCAGTTTCCCCGTATCTTCTTCAAGATGGATTCGTCTAATTCGTATTAAGTATTTTGAATTAGGTATTAAGAATTTCCCCTCCCTGCAGAGAGGAAGGTCATACTGGCTAATTTGGTATCCCTTCGGTAGATCTGGATAGAAATAGTGTTTTCGATCAAATTTTGAAAATTCGGAAATTTGGCATCTCAATGCTAATCCTAAAAGGATAGTTGATTCGATTGCGGTTTTGTTTGCATAAGGCAGTGCACCGGGTAGTCCAAGACAAACAGGGCAAACATGACTGTTTGGCTTTTTGCCGAAATGCTCAGCCGGACATCTGCAAAACATCTTTGATTTCGTTGATAGCTCAATATGAACTTCCAGTCCTATAACAGGAATGTGTTTAGTCATTTTAAACAAACGATTTTTCAATATAATTTTGTCCGAATTTTCTCGATAAAAAACTAGCAAACAGCGCAGAGAGAGCTAAAAATATCAAAAGAAATCTAACACCTAAAATTTCAGTTAATGTTGCTGAAAATAATACCGGTATAATCGTGGCCGCCGTAGTTAAAAACCAGAAGTTACCAAAAACTCTTCCCCTCATTCCGCCGGGTGTAACTTCCTGCAAATAGGTTTGGGTCGGGATTATGACTCCCACTGCTGCTATACCAGCCAGTACAAAGCCAATTTCTGTAAGAACAAATTTTGGACCGTAGGATAGAATCGGTACTATTAAAACAAGATTAATTAGATCAACAGCTATCAAGGTTAAGGAAGTTTCAATAGTTTTCTTTTTCCGCCAGCCTGAATTCAAAAGTTTGCGAAGTATAAAGCTTCCGATTACAGCGCCTAGCCCTGCCGGCGCGATTACTAATATTCCGGATGAGCTAGCTTTGATTGAAAGAATATCTCTTGAAAGTGCAGGAACTATAATCACTAAAATACTTATCCCGATTTGTATTGACATTAAAAATAAAAAAGGAGTTAAGACTTCCTTGTTGTTCTTTATAAATTTATAACCTTCAAGAATTCTCCCGAAGAAGTCGGAAGCACTTTCTTCGAAATTCCGTTTTCTTTTAGGATAGAGTATTTTCAACTTAGGTAGACTATTAACACTTATAAATGCCAAAAAGATTAAAGCCGATGCTATCCAAAAAGTTAGCCTAATTCCGACTAACTCATGCAATGTACTGGCTATACCGAAACCTAAAATTATGGCAGCTTGCTGGGTAACGAAAAACAAACTATTAGCCTCAGGTAAAGATTTACGTTTTACAAGTGTTGGAAGCATTGCAGCCTCAGCAGGAACATAAAACTGATTGAAAAATGAATAAAGCATTACAACTACATAAGTTAAAAAGAAATAATTACCATAAATAAGAGAATAAGTCAGAATTATTATCGATTGACTGATATTTGTCACCATAAGGATTTTTCTTCTGTTACCAAAATCCGCTAAAGTTGCACCAAATGGCCCGACAAATAGTGCCGGAATGGCATAAGAAATCCACAAAAAAGAAACTGCGATTGATGAGCCAGTTTTTGAAAAAAGATAAACTAAAAGGGAAAAATTCATCATATTTATTGTCACCTGTGAAAGAATCTGAGAAACCCAAAGCTTCATAAAGTTTTTATTATCTAAAAATTTTCTAATCATTAAATTCATAATAAAGGTGTTTTTAGGTTAGAATTTTTAGTTGATTGATACATTTCTCCAAATTCGAAAAGAAAATTTTCTGAAAATCTCGGACCCATAATTTGAAAACCCAAAGGTAGCCCTGTTTTTGTAAAACCCGAGGGTATTGCAAGACTTGGAATTCCTGTTAAGTTGGCTGTTGCAGCAAAAATATCAGTAAGATACATTTTTAGAGGATTGTCTGATTTTTCTCCAAGTTTAAAAGGAGGTGTTGGAGCGATAGGAGCAATAATCGCATCAACCTTGCCAAAAACTTCATTTACTTCTTCGATTATTTTGGACCTCACTTTCATTGCATTCAGATAATAAGCATCATAATAACCGCTCGAAAGAACGTGTGTTCCTAACATTATTCTTCTTTTCGCCTCATCTCCAAAGTTTGATCGGTTGCCTCCGTACCTTATTCCGTCATATCTTCCTAGATTTGACGATACCTCTGCGGGTTGGACTATGTAGTAAACGGAAATGCCGTATTTGGTACTAGGTAAAGAAATCTCTGTAAATTCGATACCTAATTTTTCTAATGTTTTTATAACACGATTTATATTATTTTTAATTTCATTATCAACCCCTTCAATAAAAAATTCTTTTGGTATACCAATTTTTAATTTTTTACCGTTACCTGTTGAGCCAGTTTTGACTGTGCTATCAAACCCGTCTTCTCCTTTTGTCACATCAAACACTCTTTTGACATCCTCAATGCTTCTCGCCAGGTGTCCGATAGAATCAAGAGATGATGCCATAGCAATAACTCCATATCTCGAAACGGCTCCGTAAGTAGGTTTTAGACCATATACTCCGCAATAATTGGCCGGCAATCTGATTGATCCGCAGGTGTCTGTTCCCGTTGAAATTAAGGCAAGATTAGCCGCGACACTGGCTCCTGATCCGCTTGAGGAGCCGCCCGGTACATACTCAGTATTCCACGGGTTTTTAGTAGGACCAAAATCTGAGTTTTCACCTGATGAACCGTGTGCCCAGGCATCGCAATTAGCTTTTCCCAACATAATACAACCAGCATTCTCTAACCTGTTAACGACAGTTGCAGAATAGGCAGGAACATAAGATTCTAGAACTTTTGAAGCAGCCGTCGTTCTAACTCCCTTTGTTAGAAAAAGATCCTTATGAACTACTGTCACTCCAAACAATGGAAACTGTTTCATTATTTCATCGCTCGATTGTTTAAGTAATTTGTCAACATTTTTTGCTTGAGAATAAGCAAGCTCTGTAGTTACAGTCAGTAGACAGTTCAACTTTTTATTGTATTTATTAATTCTGGTTAAATATTGATCGACTAGCTCGACCGCGCTAAATTTTTTCTTTATTAAACCGTCCTGGGTCTCCTTTATAGTAAGAGGTAAATCCATATCTATTTATCCAAAACTGGAGGAACTACAAAGTAATAATTGTGAATCATCTTGCCTCCGGAAGTAGCTTCTTCCTGACTCAAAGACTTTGCTAAGTCAGTTTCGTCTTCCCGGAATATATTCTCTAAACCCGTTGTTTGGCTGGTTGGAATGATGTTTAAGGTATTAAGTTCATTAAGTTTGCTTATATAACTCATTATTTCAGAAAGTTGTTTTCGAAATTTTTCGATTTCGTTCGAAGTTAATTTTAGCTTTGCAAGTTTTGCTACATGGAAAACGTCATCCTTTGTCAGTTTAACCATAACAATATATATTACATCATCTGTTTCAGTACTTTTATTCGCTCTTCGATTGGTGGGTGTGTATTAAAAAGGTTAGCAAACCAACCCACTCCTCCATGACCTTTTGATTTGAACGGATTTACTATATAAAGATGGGCTGTAGCCTTATTTGCTGCTTCTAGAGGTTCCTGATCTGAAGAAATTTTCTCCAGAGCTAAGATAAGTCCTTCAGGCTGGCGGGTGACTGCAACAGATCCTGCGTCAGCCAAAAATTCCCGTCTTCTAGAAACTGCAAGTTGAATTAACTGAGCAACAATTGGTGATAGAATTGCGAATACTAACCCCAAAGCCAAAAAAATTGCGCCCGCATTATTTTCTCTATCATCCCTGCGTCTCCCCCCCCACCAGCTCATTCTTAAAAACAAGTCTCCTACTAAGGCTACAACTCCGACCATAACGGTAACAAGAGACATCAACCTTACGTCATAATTTTGAATATGGGAAAGCTCATGGGCAATAACTCCCTCGAGTTCTGTGCGGTTCAGTTTATCCAATATTCCAGTTGTTGCACACAATGCAGCGTGTTCGGGGTCTCTGCCTGTAGCGAAAGCGTTTGGCGCGGTGTCCTCTATCACATAAAGCTTAGGTTTTGGGAGGCCTGTAGCAATACAAAGGTTTTCAACAACTGAATAAAAAAGGGGATCTTTCTTTTTGTCCACAGGTCTGGCTCCTGAAATTGTCAAAACTATCTTGTCACTGAAGTAATATCCTCCATAACTTATTAAACCTGAAATAATAAGGGCAATCCCAGCAAAGCCTAAACCGCCGGGTTGATAACCCAGATAAACCCCAATTGCATTTGTAATTACGTAAACAACTAAAGCCACAAAGATTGCAAAAAAAACCACAATCAACAAACTCTTACGCTTGTTTGCGTCAATTGCTTCGTAGATATTAATCATAAGAGATCTCTCGACCCTAAAGTTTCACTTTCGGCGTTTCCATTTCTGACTTAGATACTTCAAGATGTTCTCCCGCAAGAGGAGTAATCAGTCCGGGTAATTCTTCAAAATGAAACATGTCGGCCACAAAATTAGACGGAACTGTTGCCCTTTTGACATTATAGTCAGCAGTCAAATCTATAACTAGTCTTCTAGCATACATAACTTTATCAGCAGTATCTCTTAATTCCTCCATCAGCTTACTTACTACCTCTGATGCCTTGAGTTCAGGGTTAGATTCTACGATTACTTTTATATTTGGTAGTAGCTGTGAAAGCTTGGCTCCAGCATCTGACATTTTTTGAAGATCACCTGACTCAACTGCCTCTGCGATAGCCTTACGCGCATCAGTAAGGTTTTTGTAAATTTCTTTTTCGTGAACCAGGTACCCCTTTACTGACTCTTCAAGATTAGGAATAAGGTCTGCTTGTCTTTTAAGCTGATTGCCTATTTCTTGGATGGCTGCTTTAATTCTTGCTTTACTAGAAACAAAAAAATTGTACGTCGAAGCTGTCCATACGCACAAACCTATAACAACTAAAAGAATTAATAACGGCATTTATAATCACCTCCCTTCGCCTCGCCGTAGTTTTATGTAGGCGGGCAGATTATCTTAACATGTTCTCAAATTCTTTTAAAGACCTTGTATTAATAATATCCTTTTTCTCAGCCCAACCTCGTCTTGCAACAGAAACGCCATAAGACATGTTATTTAAACACTGACTATTATGAGCATCAGTTCCCAAAGTTATTTTCACATCATTTTTCACCGCTTCATGAACCAAAAAGTCAGGTAAATCCAAACGCATTGGGTCAGCATTTACTTCAAGCCATTTGTTGTTATCAACACAATAATCAAAAATTTCTGGCCAGTCAAGCTCCACCCCTTCTCGTTCGTTTAACTTTCGTGCTGTCGGATGAGCAAAGATTTTTGCTTTTGGGTAGGATAGCGCTTTCAATACACGCTTGGTCATTTTTTTTCTATCGAGCCTAAAACTTGAGTGTATAGAAACAAGAGCAAAATCCAATGTTTCCATTCCAGCTTCTGGAACAGGCAAGGAGCCATCTGGCATTATATCTATTTCAAGGCTATTGAATACTTCCTTGACTCGATGTAGCTCGCTTCGAGCGAAGGCGGTTAGAATTGAGTAATTTAACTTATCAACAATTTCTCTTTTTCTCTTTAGAATGTCTATAATTTGTTTTTCGTTGTGTTTGCTTTTACTAGGATTATGTTCTGTAAAGGCTATATATTCATAACCGAGTTTGCCTGACTCTTCAATTATTTCCTCCATTGACGATTCTCCCAAGTCGTGACTAGTCTCAACATCAAAACTTGAATGTATTTGCAAATCTGCCTTAATATCGTGGTAATTTACCAACTCCGGTAATTCATGCCTGAGTGCTGCTTCAATTTCTCCGTTATCCTCTCTTAGTTCCGGTGGAATCCATTCCATACCAATAAAATTGTAAAACTCTTCTTCAGTTGCAATCTTTTTGAGAATCTTTTTGCCATGCTTTTTGACATAAATTCCATAATCGGAAAGGCTAAGTCCATGCTTCAAAGCATATTCTCGAAGAGCAATATTATGGTGTTTTGAGCCGGTGAAATGCTGAAGTAGCGCGCCATACGCATCAGGTGTTTCGACCATTAAATCAACCTGTCTACCTCCCGGAAGAATAATGGAGGCAGTTCTTTCACCTTTTTCGAGTATTCTTACAGCCTTTGGGTATTTTGCAAAGTGATTAATAACCTCTACGGGGTTTTTGAAGGAGGCAGCGATATCTATATCGCCAATGGTTGAAGCTTTTCTTCTTAAACTCCCCAATGGATCAGTTCTTACAACTAATTTATTTTGCTTGAGCCAAGCTATAATTTCTTCAGCCAGAGCGTACGCATAAGGCAAAATTAACCTTACAGTTCTTCCTTTAATTTCTTTAATTGACTTTAATATATCTTTTTGTGATTCCTCGCCAAACCCTTCCAATTTTTCAATTTTTTCCTCTCTTGCCAATTTCTCCAAATCCGCTAAAGCGTTTTTTTCTGAAATTTCAGATTTGAACTTTTTAACTAATTTATATGCTGTTTTGGGACCGATTCCCGGAACTTTCATCAATTCAAACATCGCTGGCGGAAGTCCTTTAGTTACTTCTTCAAAATGTTTTGACCTTCCCGTTCTAAAAAGTTCGTCGAGGTGTTGGGAAATACTGCTTCCGATTCCGGGAATGTCAACGAGCTTCCCCTCATCCCAAAGATCTTTAAGCTCATTGGAGGAATGCTCTACGGCATCCGCTGCCCTCTCATAAGCAATAATTCTGAATTTATTTTTTGCAGAGTTTTTGAGTTGATAGGCTGCAGCAATATCACGTAAAATTTCAGCTATCTCAAGATTAGTAAAATTCTTGGTATTCTTCACTAAAATATATTATACTTCAAAGTCAAAATGGGAAAAATTGAAGATTCAATTTTTGAAAATTTTAGAAAAGCCATTGGAGAAGGCAATCTTGCCCAGGCCGAAAAGGCCATAGAACTGGCCAAACTACTGCGCTCAAAAGTAGATTTCGAAGATTTTATTGATTTTAAGACATCTATTGACTCCGGTATAACAAATATAAAAAGTTTTTTTGAACCCTTTCCTTATCGATACTATCCTGCTGAGGGAACAGTTGTCATCGGTAAATCTGGAATATTTCTCTCACAAAGAGAAAATAAACTTTTCTATTTTCTTTCACAAAATGAAACCAATATGAAAGTGATAAGAATAATTTCAAGTCAAGATGTTAAGAATCATTTATGGTATGGCAAAAAGGTTACAAATAATGCATTAAAGATGGCAATACGCAGAATTAGACTTAGGATTGAATCCGACCCAAAAAAACCACAAATGTTAATTAACCTTTATGGCAAAGGCTATCTTTTTCTCGGGAATAACTTGGCTAGAGAGGAAAAATAGTACCCGTGTGACTTTTTTGTTAAATCCTATAGTGAAATGGAGTAAATATTTACATCATTCAAAAGGGATAAAAATTTTCACTAACATATTATTGCCCTAATTTTCTCAATTTTCTAGTTCAAACTATAACATGTCGCAAAGAAAAAAGTCATTTTCTTAATCAAGTTTTTTTTGAAGACCGAAATAAGTGTGAAAAATTCGGCTTAATTTGAATCATATGCTCTTTCTACTTTAAAGCAGTAGTTCTACTATGCGTAAATCGACAATTAGCACTTTACATTAATTAGTGCTATTTTTCTATCATTTGTTTTTTTCCCGAAATATTTACAAAAATTTCTTTATTATGGGAACATTCAAAAATGCCACGAAAATAAGCCACGGATAAATTGAACGCCCATATTTCATTCTTCTTTAGAGCGAACCCCGCTCCTTAGAGCGGGAAAGATGTCATAAGATATTTCAAACTTGTTTTTCCTCTAAAAACTATAAGCTTTGTTATAATTAAGTCAAACTTTTTAGTAAATCTGATTTTTCGTTTGTTTTTCACAAATTTTTTCTTCTCATAGAATAAAGTGCTTACTCAGAATTTCACTAATTTTCCGGTTACTTAAAAGTAACAATTCACTTCTCTTTTTATTTATGACTTTCCTTAAACTGCGTACAAGATGATTGTTCTCTGACAAGTTCGTTGTATAAAGTATCGCCTGGTTTTCTCGCCTCATTTGTGTAGAGATTTAAACCAGGAATGCATACTAAAAATTGTGCACCCGGTCCTTCACTATTAGCGACGAAGGCTTTAGATGGCAGACCCCTCGTGAACTTATACGGTCCTTCCCAGTGGCAACTAAACGCATCGCCAGCGTCTAAATGAAAACAATGAAATCGCGGATTATTTACTTTCATTATCGTATTTTACTACATAGATCAATAACATTTCTTGAAGTTTGAACATTTTAGACAATATTACTTTCCTGAGGTTTCTTTAGGTTTAACAATCAAAAGAACAAACCCTCCAGCTGTGGCCCCCATGACTGCTCCAGGCAAGCCCATTAAAACCAAGCCAGCGGCTGTTGTACTACCAACAATAAGTACTTTGATGGGTCCAGGCAGCTCATTTTTCATCCTATCTGCTTGAACTACATTACGATCATGTTCACTGACATAATTAAATCTCTCACATCTGGTGTGTTATAGCTAGACACATCGGGGTAAAAAGCGTTAATATTTTTAAATCTGGCGGGGTTGACGAGACTTGAACTCGCGGCCTTCCGCGTGACAGGCGGACGCTCTAACCAACTGAGCTACAACCCCAACGTATACGCATTTTAACATTTCATATTGGATCTTGCAAAACAGATTCCTAAAATGTTAAACTCGCCTCAAGTAAACCTGCCCCCATAAAAACCGAAAGGGGGTGAATCAAGTGAATTTAAAGAAACTATTAAAAACCTTAAAACTGAACGAATCCCGCTTAAGTATGTTTCTTGGAGTTTTTGTTATAGCCATAGCAGCTATTATGGTTTTGAGAAATTTTAGAAAGACAGTAAACGATAATACTACTCTAACCAACGAGCAAGTTACCCAAACCTCAAGCGAAACAAGTATTTTAACACATAAGGTTGAAAAAGGAGAAAGCCTTTGGACTATCGCAGAAAAGTATTATAAATCAGGCTACAAATGGGTAGATATTGCTAAAGCTAATAAAATCTTAAATTCCAACTCAATCGAAAAAAATCAGGAACTAGTGATACCTACCTTGGAACCTATAGCTAAGGCAGACACTCTGGGAGACTCAATAATATCCAATAAGGACGAAGCAACCAATTCTATCTCAGGGGCGAATTATACGGTTCAGAAAGACGATAACCTCTGGAAAATTGCAGTTCGAGCCTACGGGGATGGTTATCAATGGGTGAAAATTTCTCGTGAAAATAAACTTACCCATCCAGGTCTTATTCACCCCGGCAATGTTCTAACGTTACCTAGATAACTAAACTTATAGTTCTTAATTGGCAAAAGATATATAAGCCATTAATATCTCCCATATTATAGGAAATGGCTAATTGGTCTCAAGATAATAGCAGAGAAATAGTTGTTATTACGCGTGAGTTACACGATGGGACTATTACCGAGGAACGTTTAGAAAGATGGCTCGCCGGCTTTTAATTGGGTGCATTCCGCGAGAAGAGCCGCTTGTTGCAAAAGCACATTTGGAACGATTAATAATTGATCCAGAATCGCGTTATTCTCAAGAAGGAATCAGAGTCAATAGAGAAATGTTAAATTAGGTCTACTTCGTTATGTGTAGACCTTTGTGGTAGACTTAAGAGAAGCGCGGGATTAGTACAGTGGTAGTATGCGTCCTTCCCAAGGATGAGATGCCAGTTCGATTCTGGTATCCCGCTCCAAATCGGACAAACGTCCGGTTTTTTCGTTTTTAGCCAAGAAATCAACCTTTCCCCGAGTTCGAGCCTCAATTTTACAAAAAATTTAGTTAGCCTGGAAAAAATCATACCGGTAACCGGAGTCGGACCTAAAAGTCAGAGCAACATTTTTGTCTGATATTCCTACATTCAATATCGAATCGTAACCCCTCCCTTATTTAGCTCCCTCAAGAATACCTCATTAGGTGTGTAATATCCAAGGCATTTCCTTGGTCTGTTGTTTATCTCTTTTACAACTTCATCAATGTCAAATTGTGCTACTTTTGAAAAGTCTGTTTTCTTTGGAAAATACCTTCTGAATAGTCCGTTATGATATTCATTTGATCCTCTTTGCCAAGATGAATATGGATCTGCAAAGTATGTGTCCATTCCTAATTCTTTTAACTTGAAATGACTATGATTTTCTCTGCCATTATCCAAAGTAGTGGACTTTCTAGCAAATACTGGAAGGTTTTCAAATATTTCTACTTGAGCCTTAATTGCTTCTTCTGAACTTATACTGTTCACAAGTTTTACAAAATATTTTCTGGATATTCTTTCAACTTCAGTATGAACACCATCTTTGTGGTGTAATCCTTCAACAGAATCTCCCTCAAAATGACCAAACTCAATATTCTGATCAATTGCCATTGGTCTATCATGAATAGAGATTCTATTGGAAATTGTGCCTCTGTGAACACTTCTGCCATGTTTGTGTCTTCTTTTCTTCCTTTTCCAGGGAAGATATTCCCAAAACTTTCTATATTTAAATTTAGTTGAGTAGATGAATGAATAAATTGTTTCAGGATTAATTCTCATCTCAAAGTTATTTGGGAATACCAGTTTCATCCTGCCTGAAATTTGTTCAGGAGACCAACCTCTAATTAATCTTTTGATGACCCAGGCAAAAACTTCTTTATTCTTTAAAGGGTGTCTTTTCCCAGCAGAAGATTTCCTTTGGGTAGATTTATTTTGTGCATGTATAGCCACGTAATATGCTCCCTTAAAAGAGTTCCTTGTTATCTCACGTCCAATAGTTGAGGCAGATCTACCAAGTTTCCTGCCAATCTCTTTATTGGATATACCACGAGATTTCCAGATTGCAATTTTGTCTCTCTCAAAAGCATCAATCTTTTTATGTTTTATATGTCTTCACCCCCTTGAAGCTAAATATTTTACTCTAGGGGGTTGCGATTGGATTTAGAACTTACGATTTACCTGATAAATGATATAATCGTCGTAATGAAAGAAGCTATCGAAAGAACTTTTTACAGCTTGGCCAAAGTAGATTCTGTGTCCAAGAATGAAAGTGCGATAACATCATTGGTAACTGATAGATTAGTAGCTTTGGGTTTTGACACAAAAAGAGACGAAATTGGTAATGTGATTGGTTTTCTCCCGGGAGCTGGACAACCTATCCTTCTTAATGCTCATTTGGATGGTGTTCCACCAGGAAAAGGACATATCCCATTAAAAAGTGGAGACATTCTCAAAAGTGACGGCTCAACCAATCTTCGAGCTGATGATATTGCCGGTGTTGCAATAATTCTTGAGGCAGCAAACGTAATTGTGACGGAACAAAAAGCGCATCCACCTCTTGTAGTTGCTTTTACAGTTCAGGAAGAAATTGGACTTTGGGGAGCTAAGGCATTAAATCTTGCAGAATATGGAGTTACTCAAGGGATTGTTTTCGACAATGCCTTTGAAGCTGGATCTGTAGTTAGTCAGGGATCTGCTTACGTAGCCTTTGATGTGGAAATTATTGGGAAAGAAACTCATCCCGGAAAAGATTTAACTCAAGGAGCAAATGCCATTCAAGTTTTACTTGATACTGGAATACGTGCAGGTGAAGCCGATGATGGAAAAACCAGAGTAAATATTGGTATTTTATCTGCAGGTAAAGCAAGAAACGTTGTTCCGGGAAATTTAACTTTGCAGGGTGAAGTTAGGAGCTTTTTGCAAGGTCAGGACTTAAAAGCGAGGGTTGATCAACTCCAATCGGCTTTCACAGAAGCAGCAGAAAGAAATAGAGCTGAAGTCAAATTTTCGACCAAACAACTTGCCCTTGCCTACAAAGTTGATTCTGATGAACCACTTTTACAAACTTATAAAAATGTCGTGGAACAAAGAGGCGGAATATTTGAAATGAAGGAAACTTTTGTTGCAAGTGACGCAAACGCTTTAAGAGGAGAAAAAGGGTTAAATGTTTTTGTAGTATCTACGGGGGTTAGAAATGAACACTCAGTAGAAGAAACAGTAGATTTAAGTGAACTAGAACAACTCGGAAAAGATTTAGTTAAAGTTCTTGAACTAGCCTCTACAACCTAAAATCGGTCCCTGTGGCTAAGATGGATCACTCGCGTGCCATCAGTTCTCTAAAGGTAAGATACCTTCACCACAGAGATCATTCGGTACTTGTATTTTACTAGGCTTAGTAGAACAAAACCAGCTCAAGTAGTACAATGAAACCATGAGTTTCCAAGTTCGTCCTGCAACACGCAAAAAACTAGACGTAATGGTTGAATGGGCCGCCAACGAAGGATGGAATCCTGGCCTTTATGATGCCGATGCTTTTTATGCTACAGATCCAAAGGGATTTTTACTTGGGTCTTTAGATGACCAACCAATTGCTTGTATTTCTGCTGTTTCTTATGGACCAAGCTTTGGATTCTTGGGTTTTTATATCACTAAAAAAGAATTTCGTAATCAAGGCTACGGAATTCAGGTTTGGAATAAAGCTATAGATTACCTCAAAACTCAAAATATAGGGCTGGATGGGGTGGTTGAACAGCAGGAAAATTACAAAAAGTCTGGTTTTGAACTTGCCTACAACAATGCTCGCTATTATTTTAACAGCAAGAAGTTTAATCAAGACGATCAGAATATTGTTCCAGCTAACACAATTTCTTTTGATGATCTAAACCAATATGACAATCAGTTTTTTCCAGTTGATAGGAAAAAATTTCTCAGCCACTGGATTAAACAACCAGAAAGTACAGCTTTAGTTTACGTAACAAATAACCAAATTCATGGTTATGGCACGGTCAGAAAGTGTCGAGTAGGCTACAAAATTGGACCACTATTTGCTGATAACTTTGAAATAGCCGATAAACTCTTCAAAGCATTGGTGAGTAGTATTGAAGACAATTCCCCGTGTTTTTTAGACATACCAGAGATAAATCAGAGTGCGGTCACTTTAGTTGGTTTGCATAAAATGAAAAAGGTGTTTGCTACAGCCAGAATGTATACAAAAAAATTCCCCACTCTACCGATTGATAGAATTTACGGAGTGACTACTTTTGAACTTGGGTAGAAAAACGCTTTTTGGATTTACCAAAAACCTCCTGAAACAAACAGAAATCAACACTCTTGAGATGGTTTTTAAACTCAGTTAGTTGTAAAATTAATTCAAGAGTAATAGAAGACCGGAGGATGATTTTGACGGCAGTAGGAAATGTCATATCAGACTGGCTTAAAAGATATGATTTGATATGGTCATCCAGGCTAGGCAGGTTCGAGCAAAGTACGGTGACCCGCTCCGAACAAAACTTAATTCCTCAGTAAAATTAGCATCAAACTAAGGTATACAAAAGCCTTAAACATAGCCGGTTTATACTCTCTTCTCAATTTAATGTGCCTAAAGTTCTCCATCCAGGTAAATACTTTCTCCACCAGGAATCTCACCTTGTATTTCTCTTCTTTAAATCCGAATTTAGGACCAATCTTTCTGATATAGTCTCCCTTCTTTGTTTGCATATTTACAGATGTTCCTCTTCTTCTTAAATCTCTTATTAAATCACAACTAGTATATCCCTTATCCAGATTTAAAGTCTTAATTTTCCTTCTGCGGCCTCCGTTTTGCAGATGAACCGGTACAAAATCCCTGTCATCATCTCCTCCTTTGCCAAATGAAACATTAACAGGAAGTCCCTTAATATCTGTTTTCTCTCCGACCAGTATTTGAAAAATGAGTTTGAGTTTCCCACGTCTTTGCAGTTCACGGAAATATCGGTAACATGTGCCATATGAGCAACCACTGAAAGAAATCTTATTCCATGCAATACCATTCACCAAGACCTGCAAGATTCCGTTGGAAATAGCCTCAAAGTCACTTCTTTTTCTTCCATATCTTTTTTGTTTTGGTCCGAACAGTATTTTAATTAGTTTTCCAAATACCCTTTGAGAAACTAATTTGTTAATATCGTATATGGGCAGTCATCTCCTATCTAGGGTAACTGCCCATTTTGATGGAAAAGATGGAGTTATTTCAAGTTAATTGGAGTTTTGTAATGAGTTTAATGGAATTACAGCTATCAATATCGGGAGCGACTATCTACGCAAGCGATTTGAGGTTCTTGAAATATGACCTTGCTCATGCAGTAACTGCCGGTACATTTCAAGAACAATAAATGAAAGAGCGATGATGGTAGGTCCGAGGATGATGCCAAAAAGTCCAAAGAGCTGGACTCCACCCAAGACGCCGAACAATATGAACAAAGGGTGGAGGCGAGTTTCTCCGGCCACGATTTTTGGACTGACGACGTTATCCATAAGCAAGTTGGACACGATAGCCCACAGAGCTAACCCGATACCGCTTATGAGATTTCCAGATAATATGAGATAAAGAGCTGCCGGAAGCCAAACGAGGGTAATTCCTACTAAAGGTATAAGTGAAGCCAAGCCATATAAAGCTCCCAAAAGTACAGGCGAAGAGAGACCAAAGATGGCAAATCCTACTCCCCCTAACACTGCCTGAATTGCTATGACGATAAAATTGCCACGTATCGTTGCTGTCATAACTTCAGTAGCCCGGGAGGTTAGACGCTCGGTATCAGCTTGACTTAACAGGTTGACATTAGAGACATAGTGGATAATAGCTTCTTTGTGTATCAGGAAATAAAAGGTCACGAGGAGAGTAAGAAGACCATTAAGAATTAATCCAAAAGTTTGGGAGAGTATGGCAGTTAAGCTAGCTGACACAAAGCCAAGTGTGGTGATGACGTATTTATTGACTTCAACCTCAAAGTTTTGGGTGGAAATTCCCCATTGATTAAGGTAGCCGTAGACAGCTTGTGTCAATTCATTCCTTGCTCCGACATTAGCCTGAATAAAGGCCAATACATTACTCATTTCACTTATAAGAAGTGTCGCAATAATTAAAAGCGGGATGGACACAACGAGAATAGATACAAATATCGCGAGGGTAGCAGAGATTGTTTTAGGCAGTCGCAATCTTTGGTGCAAGTAGATAAATAGTGGGTTTAAGAAGACGCTTAAGATAAAAGCGGCTAGAAATACAAAGAGAAATGGCTGGAGTATGCGAAAAAGGAGAAATAACAGTCCAAGGACAACTGAAAGCGTGGTGCCCACAATGAGTAGTGATCGTATAGTAGCGGATAAACCGGTTTTCATTTTTTCACTTAGTATGCCATAAACAGGGAAGGCAAAAAGCTAAGCAGTACTAATGTGATGATAATAATAGTCAGCCATTTTTTAAGATTCATGGGCGCAGTTTATTCAGGATTTCCCCCAATTTTTTAATTTCTTCTCCGTATCTTCCCCAATCTCCCTCTTTTTGTGCGCGGATAGCGGCATCGTACGTCTCGACAGCCTGTTTGAGGAGATTCTCCTTACTCGTCTCGGCAGCTGCTTTCGATGGAACTGTTTCTCCTGCTGATTTTGCTTGTTGGCCGATGCCGATACCGAAGAGTCTGGCGAGTCCTGCCTCCAGCGTCTCTTCCATCGCAATCTTATTCTCATAGGCGACAATCACGCGTTTGAGTTCCGGGATTTTCCCAGCATCGGCTTTAAGGTAGAGTGGTCGAACATAGAATAGAGACTCTTCGATGGGAATGACCAGAAGTGGTCCCTGAATTACTTGAGAGCCGCGCTGATCCCATAAAGAGATCTGTTGACTGATTTCTGCGTCCTGATTGATCCGGCTAATGACTTGTTTAGGACCGAACACCAATTTATCCTTGGGGAAGCGATAGACGACCAGTTTACCATACTGCCCGCCGTCATTTCTGGCTACCATCCAGGCAGAAAGGTTGTCTTTGGCCCGCGGAGTAAATGGCAGCATTAGAATATACTCCTCGGTTTTTTCTCCTGGAAGCCTCATGATCATGTGGCGGGGAGTCATAATTGAAGTCTTACCGTCAACCTGCTGTTCTCCTTCTTGGGCAATAGCTGGTATTTCCCACAAATCCTCTTTGTTATAAAAGATTTGCGGATCATCCATGTGGTATGTGGTATAAGCGGCAGTTTGCAGAGAAAAGATGTCCTCGGGATAACGTAGATGAGGCATTAGACTTTTGGGCATGTCAGAAAGCGAACGGAAGGTATTAGGAAACATTTTAGCGTAAGTTTTGATAATCGGATCGTCTGGATCGGCTTGATAGAAACTCACGGTTCCGTCATACGCGTCTACCACTGCTTTGACTGAGCTTCTAATGTAATTTACCCTGAGCGGAGTCGAAGGGCTACCGTTTAGGGGCAATGGTTGGGAATACGGATATCTGTCGGTTGAAGTATACGCATCGATGATCCAATAGAGCTTGCCTTCGGCAACGACTAAATATGGATCCCGGTCATACGTTAAGAATGGCGCAACTTTTACCACTCTCTCTATAACACCCCGGTTGTAAAGAATACGACTTTCGCGGGTTATATCGCCAGATAAAAGCATTTTGAGTGAGCCAACGCGAAAAGCATAGAAGAGTCTACGCCACGGGGAGTTAATTTCCACTCCACCTTTTCCTGTATATGTGGTGTACACATTTTCTTCTCCTTTAGGATAATCAAATTCTTTAGATTTGGTTTTCGTAATAACATAGTCGTTAAGAATCTCTCCGTAGTAAATTTCCGGCCTGGCAACAGAAAGTTCTTTCACTTCCGATTTGGGGGGTAAATCTTTGACGAACAGTACCGGCAACCCCTCGGGAGTCACCTGGTTCACCGGTCCAGCGGCAATACCATAGCCATGGGTGAACGTCAATCGTTCATTAATCCAGGCTTTGTTGGGAAGACTGTCGGAAGCTAGCTCTCTGGGCGAAAGCATGATTTGGCGCACTTCCCCATTTATAATGTAGCGGTCGTTATCGACGCTTGCAAACTCGTAGTAGGTCCTAATCTCTTGGATTTGCGAAAAAGTGGAGAGAAGCGGTGCCCTGTCCCATAGCCTCACATTTTTAATGGTTAAATTATTCGCTGCAATATCAGATGCGGTAATAGGTTTATCCGCGGCGATCTCCCTTTCTTCGATCCTGTCCAATCTATACGCCTTGCGGGTGGCTTCAATATTATGCTTAATAAACGGCGTTTCTTTCACCAGTTCATTGGGAGCAACCACTAATTTTTGAAAGACACCTGGGACGATGCCTTGTGCAAGTCCAACCAAAACAGTTAAAGAGATCGCGCCTATAAGGGGTGAAATTTTTCCGCTTACGCCATAGAACAATGCCATGCATGCTGCAAGCCCATAGGTAAAGACAGAGACCTTTAAGATGGGGATCATGATGTTCGCATCAGTAAACGCCGCGCCAAATACCGGCCCGCTCTGAGTTACAAGAAGGTTGTAAAGCGAAAGATAAGTACCTACGGCAACTGTTGCCAAAAAGAGGGATAATAAAATCCCTATATGTAGTCTTGCCTTCCGGTCTGCCTGCACTGAGCTTGTCGAATGTGTGCTCTTGTGTTTGATTAATTTGACTGGAGGCCCGCCTGCAACGCTTTGCGTAGCAATGCGGGCAGGGACGCCGAGTTTTTGAGATATGCTTGCCAAGTTAAATTTTCCCAAAAGATCAGTCAGATTCAGACTGCCCCGCAAGACATAGACAATGCCACAACCGATAAGTGATAGGAGGATAAGAATTCTCGCCAAGCCCAATCCCAGAGAATATATCGGGAGGGAAAACACATAAAATGCTACGTCTTTACCAAACAACGGATCGGTTTGACCAAATGGAGTCGCCGCAAAATATTTCAAGACATCCTGCCAACTGGCTGCGGCGATAAGACCGATAAAAAAAGCTACTATTAAACAAATAACAATTCCAAGTTTTTTTACTATACGATCATTCAGGCTCAGAGGTTGGCCAATCAGAGCTTCAGGAATAGCTGCCAGCCAAGGAATTTTGCTGCGCACGGAGATGAGAAAGTTAGTAAGAAGAAACGCTACCGCAAACAAGCCAACCGTGAGACCGACAATGACTTTTGTGGCGAGTGATTTGGTGAAGATTTCGGTAAAACCAACTTCAGAAAACCACCACCAATCCGTAATCAGAGCAACGATGTTGAAGAAAAAAATGAAAAACGCAATTACTATGCCTATGAATATCCATGAAAATATTTTAGTCATATGTAAATACCAAAAACCGACCTCTGTCTTGGCCGGTTATAATTAGTGACGGTTCCCAGCTTTAAGACGCATATTTGACCATTCGTCTCGTTGCTTCCCACCACTCAAGGCGATATTAGACTATATCTTTTATACCACAATTTAATGTAAATAAGCAAGACCTTTAGTCAAACCAGTATACTGGAGAGAGTAAGGGCCTTTTTTGTTTAACCACATGGAACATAAAGTCGGATTATCAGATAAACAAGCGCAGAAACTGCTGACCCAATTTGGGTATAATGAAATTGCAGGCCGTCCTAGGCAAACGCCTTTTCAGATTCTCCTCTCCCAATTTACAAGTGTTTTAGTGGTTTTGTTGATTATTGCCTCTATCGCTTCTTTGTTTTTGGGAGATCTATTGGATGGGATTTTCATTATTCTTATCGTTATCCTCAACGGAATCTTGGGTTTTATCCAAGAATATAAAGCCGAAAAGACTATTGCAGCTCTGAAAAAAATGACTGTTAGCTCTGTGCGGGTCATGAGAGACGGGGTGGAACAAAGAATAGACAGCAAGCTTCTAGTTCCCGGCGATGTAATTATTCTTGAGGAAGGAGATAAAATCCCGGCCGACGGCACGCTTCTAGAAAGTTTGCATTTGGAGGCAAACGAAGCCTCACTCACCGGCGAGTCAATGCCAGTTGAGAAAAACGTCCATGATGAAGGGAAAAGGTTGATTTATTTGGGAACTATTATTTCCAAAGGCAGAGCCAAGGTGCTCGTCACCTCCACCGGGGTGCAGACGCGCTTTGGTCAGATTGCGGCCTCCCTTTCCCAGATCAAGGAGGAGGAAACACCGTTGCAAAAGAAACTGGATGTTTTGGGCAAACAGTTAGGAATTTTGGCTATTGCCGCCAGCGGCATAGTATTTATTATCGGTTTCTTGGCTAAACATCCTTTAATTGAGATTGTTCTTACCAGTATAAGTTTGGCCGTAGCCGCGGTTCCGGAAGGTTTACCGGCAGTCATCACCATCACCTTAGCCGTTGGGATGCAGCGTATGGCGAGGGAAAAAGCGATCCTGCGTAAGCTGTCTTCGATTGAAGCTTTGGGAAGTGCTACCGTTATTGCTACAGATAAAACAGGCACGCTCACCAGAAACGAGATGCGGGTGACAAAGGTTTGGCTTGACGGAAAAAGCTACAACATTCACGATACCGCTTTGCAATTATCTCTGTCAATATTTGGTAGGCTTTTGACCGCCGGTGTGATATGTAACAATGCCAGTTTGGTATTTAAGCACGATCATGGGAAGCACGACATTTTAGGAGATACCACTGAAGGAGCGTTGCTTCTCTTTGCCTCGGACAAGGATTTAGTAATCGAGCAGGTGAAACAGAACGGCACGCTGCTTGAGGAATTTGCTTTTGATCCTACACTAAAAATGATGACCGTCGTATGGGAAAACAACAAGCAAAAGACTATCTACACCAAAGGCGCTCCGGAATCTGTTTTGAAAAGTTGTGCTTTGGATGAGCAGTCGAGACAGAATATTGAAAATGAATTCCGTGAGTATGCCAAAGAAGGCTTGCGTGTTATTGCGCTGGCATATAAAAACGTAACACACACGCCAAAAACCCGCCACGAAGCCGAACAGGGCCTTATATTTATCGGGTTTGTGGGGATTGCCGATCCGCCTAGAGAAGAAGTGAAAGATGCCATTGCAGTAGCCGAAGCCGCAGGTATCAGAACCATCATGATTACCGGCGATAATGAACTGACGGCCAATGCTATTGGCGCAAAAATCGGCCTGATCCAAAAAAATGAGGAGATTATTACAGGTAGCCAATTTGCAAAACTCTCTGACGAAGAAGCGCTGGGAAAACTCAGTACCATTCGCATCTTTGCCCGGACCACTCCTGACCAGAAGCTGCGCATCGTGCAGCTTTTACAAAGGATGGGTCATATCGTTGCCGTGACCGGCGACGGCGTGAATGACGCCCTAGCCCTCAAACAGTCAAATGTGGGCGTGGCTATGGGGATCACAGGAACAGATGTGGCCAAGGAAGCCGCCGATATGATCATTACCGACGATAATTATGCAACGCTCGTGACAGCTGTTGAGGAAGGCAGGACGGTTTTTGACAATATCAAGTCCGCCATCAAATATTTGGTCGGGTGCAATGTCGGAGAAGTTTTAGCAGTTGTCATCGGTATGCTTTTGGGCTGGCGGCTTATTTTGACTCCTCTACAGCTTTTGTATATCAATCTCGTTACCGATGGACTGCCGGCAATTGCTCTGGCGGTAACGCCAAAACATGACAGCATTATGAAGAGAAAACCGCGGACAACCAAAAGTATTTTTAGCTCGCTTGATGGTGCCTGGTTTTTTGAGGTCAGCGTCTTAACTGCTGTTACAACACTGATTGCTTTTTGGGTTGGGCAAAAATTCGCTAATCTGGAATTGGCTCGGGCAATGGCTTTTACTACCATCATTCTCGTCCAGCATTTTATTTTACTCGATGTTTGGACACGGGACAGCTCTATTTTGAAGAAGAACATCTTTGCCAACAAGATTTTTCTCTTGGCATTTTTCGGCCCGCTCATCTTACAACCGCTTCTTATTTATATCCCGCTTTTGTCCGGGATATTTAAAATTACTCAAATTTCACTTATTCAATTGGTACTCGTCATAGCTCTTTCGGCAATACTTCTGATATCGTCAGAAATCCGAAAGGCCCTATTCTTACGAAGAAGTGCTCAAACATGAATCAAATCATAAGTCATATCAAGACCCTGGCAAATACGACCCCTTTAGACTTATTTGTTTTTGTCGGCCCAATTCTCGAGGAAATCATTGCGCCGATTCCGTCTCCGCTTGTTATGACTACAGCTGGAACGCTTGCCCACTCCCAAGATCTAATACGTTTAGCATATATCCGAGGATTAATTTCTGCTTCCTTAAATTTCCTTTCGACAAAATCGTCTGCATAGCGTGGAATCCTCTTTTACCAGGCCGTGACTTTTACCAGATCAACATTCGCGTCTTCATCTGACGAGCTCATCTTGGCTTTGAAGCGCAGACGCAAATTGACAAGACCGGAAAGCTCAAAGCTGGGCGAGTGCCAGACGTTTTCCGGATCCACGTTGCCTCTAAGCCGGGATTTTTCCACCCAAGTTGTTCCGCCGTCAGTTGAAACTTCGAAAATAAGATACTCTCCGGTATCTAGACCCGATTCGATAAGCCAGGAAAATTCAATGCGCGCGTTGCTGCGACCCTGCAGATCAATCGGGATGGATATGAGCCGCGCGTCATTAGCCCGGCCGTCCACCTCGGCACTGCGCGTGCCGTCCACCGCACGCTGGCTGGAGCGGAACCAATCATTTTGACTATCTTCAGTCCATAATCCGTTCCATTCACCTACTTCAAAACTGTCAGAAAATACTGTCATCTCGACTGGTATTTCGGTGACGGTGATTGCTGCTGTATCAGAAGCAATATTACCGGCTACATCGCTAACAGTAAGAGTGGCAATATAAGTGCCGAGAGCTGAGTAAGTAGATGTAGCTACCGCAGTAGCAGCATCCACTATTCCATCACTTTTAAAGTCCCAACTGTAATTGGTTATTCCAATATTATCAGTTGAGCCTGAGCCATCGAGGGTTACTGTCTCATTCACTATCACAGATTTATCTGGACCAGCATTAGCTACTGGAGGATCATTATCTGTAATAGTTATGTTATAGCTACCAGTGGAAGGATCTCTAGCTTCGTTTCCAGCTGCGTCCTTTGCTTTAATATAGTAGATTATCGTTCCTATTTTATTTGAAGCAACCGGCGTATCAGCTTTCCAAACATTGCTTGGATCTGGTTCCTTGGTCATTGCTATCGCAGTTTCTGTGCCGTTGATCGGGGTATAGTATACTGTCGAATTATCAACGCCTACATTATCAGTAATGGTTGCAGATATTGTTACAAGCTCAGCAGTGGTTCCAGTAATATTTCCGGTAGCTCCGGTTATCACCGGTGATCCTGTATCTGGCGGCCCAGCTGTCCAATTCAAAACGGTAAAAGCATTAACTAGACCATAACCATAAACATCATCTCGACCAGTGACTCCTTTATCTTCCGCTGTTTCTTGAAGAGCAACTCTTACTTTATCAGGTGTGGTGGCATTGCCATTAGCAATTACCAAAGCTGCGATTCCTGCTATGTGAGGCGCGGCCATGGAGGTTCCCTGAAAAAACCAGTAGCCGAAACTACCCGTATTTTTCGTGTTGGGATTAAAGGTGTTTTGCAAAACTCCGTCCACGTAACCGTCGCCGTTCTGATCCAGGCTGGTATCCCCACCCGGTGCTACTATATCCAAACTCGGCCCGTAATTGGAATAATAAGACAAAGTCTCGTCATAGCGCGTGGCTCCGACTGCGATCACATAATTATCATAAGCCGCTGGATAAGAAACTTGATTTACGCCATCGTTGCCGGCCGCGGCGATAATCGTAACACCTTTATTATAGGCATAGGCTACCGCGTCCAGCAGGGCTTGCGAAGAAGCTGAGCCGCCCAGACTCAAGTTGATAACACGAGCTCCATTATCTGCGGCGAACCAGATGCCAGCGGCCACGGCGGCGTAAGAGCCCGAACCGTTTTTATCCAAAACTTTGACTGGCATAAGACACGAGGAAAAAGCAACTCCGGCTACGCCCACGCCGTTGTTGGTGGACTGTGCCACGGTGCCAGCGACATGCGTGCCGTGAGAGTTGTCGTCATTGGGATGAGTGTCGTTTTCGATATAATCATAGCCCTGCGCAAAACAGGTGCTGGCAAGGTCGGGAGCTTGGTAGTATTTTTTGCCGTTTGCAGGATTGGTATAGTTCTCATAAGCAATGCCTGTATCCACAATGGCTACGGTCACACCGCTGCCACTACCCGTGTCCCAAGCCGCTTTGGTATGAATCCCGCCGTAAACCGGATTGTCTAAATCCCACTGGTATTTGAAGTAAGGATCGTTGGGTGTAAACAAAGCACGGGCAATATAGTTGGGTTCGGCAAAAACCACGTCGTGGCGGCCGCGGTATTCTCTCACAGCGTCCCAGACTTGCCGGCCGGGGGTCAGACGCAAAACGTGCGCCTCTCGATCGCCTCGGAACTTGACCAAAAGCTCACCAGAAACAAATTCTTCTTTCAAACTATCAAAAAGTTCGGATTTTACCTCCAGCCGGTCTTTGTTCTGTACAAGATCACTGACTACGCCAGTCGGCAGAAAAGCGACTGCAAATAAAGCAAAAAACGCTGTGAACTTTTGAAAGTGTTGTCTTATAGTTCAATGCTAGCATAGGCATGATTAAGGTGTCAATAGGTCCATCACTATCAGTCGCTACAAAGGCTCTACACAGTGGGTTTTTTATTTGATACAATTTAAATATGAAGCTTACTCTTGTCAAGAAACAAGACGAGGCCCAAGGAACCAAATCTTTCTTTTTTGAACCCGAGAAAGAAGTTAGATATATCGCAGGTCAATATTTCTATATTACACTTCCAAAACTAAACTACCAAGACCCAAGAGGATCAACCAGAGATTTCACCCTTTCGTCATCTCCATCAGAAGGAAAAAATTTAAGAATAACTACACGAATTAGACAAGAATCTGGATTTAAAAAAACACTCGATGAACTCGCGATCAGAAGTATTGTTGAAGGAGAAGGTCCAAATGGAACTTTTATCTTCGATGAAAATAACAAAGGCCCTCAAGTTTTTCTTGCCGGTGGAATTGGAATAACACCGTTTAGAAGCATCATAAAGTACGTTTTTGACAAGAAGCTTGATACTCAAATCCATCTTATCTACTCAAACTCTGTTCCCGAACAAATTGCTTTTAGAAAGGAATTAACTGATATTTCAAACTTCAATCCGAATATAAAAGTATCAATGACAGTAACCAAACCTGAAGAAAGTAAAGAAAGATGGACTGGATTAGTCGGTAGAATGGATGAATTGATGTTAAAAAAGTTAATTGAGAATTGGTCATTAAAAATGAATAACCCGCATCTCGGTAGAAATTTAATATTCTGGTTATGTGGTCCTCCCCCGATGGTTGACGCAATGGAACAGATTTTATCCAAACTCAATATTTCTCCGGACCACATAAGAGTCGAAAAGTTCACAGGCTACTGATGTGTGGTAATGTGGTAAAATAGCACTCAAAAGCCGCCTTAGCTCAGTTGGCAGAGCAGGGCTTTCGTAAAGCCAAGATCCTCGGTTCGATCCCGAGAGGCGGCTCAAGTATGAGAAGGAAGTACTTAAAAACCGCAATTTTTTTTGGCACCTTAACCATTGCTACTATCACTCTCGTGATTCTTGTAGGAGTTCCTGCTATAGCAAAATTAACCTCTCTTTTATCAAATCTTAATAAAAGTTCCCAGCTTATTGAACAAAATGACACTAATCCACCACCGCCTCCACGAATAAACACGCCAACTGACGCGACAAACAAATTTTCAATTGATATAAACGGCTCGTCTGAACCGGGTTCTAGCGTAGAGATATTTTGGAATGATAATAAAGACGAAGTTCTTGCGGGAAGCGACGGAGGTTTTTCGTTTAATTTTAAACTCAGAGACGGAGAAAATACTCTTTACGCAACGGCTAAAGACAATTTCGGAAATGAAAGCCAAAAATCCCAAGAATACAAAATTACTTTAGATAATAAACCCCCGACCTTAGAAATTACGAAACCCAAAGATGGCACGAGTTTTTTCGGATCTCATCAAAGGTTAGTTTCTATAGAAGGCAAAACGGAAAACAATGCTTCTGTAATAATAAATGACAGACTTATTATCGTAAATGAAAGCGGAGCATTCTCCTATGCAACAACCCTTAATGAAGACGAAAATCACTTTACAGTAAAAACTACCGATAAGGCAGGTAATTCTACCGAACAATCACTCACAGTCAATTTTACACTTTAACTCATTTTAAAGCTATTGCCGTAAGAAGTCCCATCCAACCCATAATCCATGGGTAAAAAATGCTATTCACAAACAAGCTATGAACAGCAAGCGCAACAAAAGATGAGTAAAAAGCCATACCGTAAATATCTTTATTAATCGATCTTAAAATTTTATAAATTGCATGTATAAAAACTACAAAACCAATAATACCTGTCGTTGCCAATACTAAAAGTAAACTTGAATCACTTCCGGAACAGGAATGAGACCCAAAATCCCCGACCCCTAATAATTTTTGGCGTGAGACACAAATATTATTAAAGCCTGCACCAAAGATAGGAGACTTTTTAAATATCGACAATGTTTCAGAGTAATTAACAAATCGTGATTTTATGCTATACGTTCTTTCAAGTTGAACACCAGAACCGGAAGGGCGAGGTAGTAATAAAACCAGCAGTAAGAAAAAAGTTGTAAGAAAGATGGAAACTTTGAATGTTTTTTTAAGGAAAGATATTGTAAAAATCCCTGCGAACAGGGCAAGATAGCTTGCTCTTGAGTAAGTAAAAGCAATTGTTAGCATAAGAAAAATCAGTAGGAAAAATATACCTGGGCGTTTTTTATAAACAAACTTAGTTAATGCCAGTAAGAATCCGAAAACTAAAATTATGCCTGTAAAACCAGGATCCAAAAATGTTCCGACTAAGCGAAAATAATGATCATCCCAACCTAGATATTTCAAGTCCCTAAGATCAGGCAGAAATATGTATTGAGCCCAACCAAAAATTGCCGTTGCAACAGAAACGAAAATAAGCGAGTAAAATATTTTATCTTTTATTTTCACGTCTACTTTCACGAAATTCCAAATCATAATGAAGAAAAGTATATAAGATAAAAATCTCAAAAAATACAGTAGACCTATTTCAATTTCAGAAAGATTCAAAAATGAAAGTGAAATAACTAGTGAAAATAAAGCTAAAAGTATGAAATTTTTTAAATATTTAAATATGTCCGGTTTTTTTTCAAAAATAAACAGCATACCCAGCCAGGCTACCAAATCGATGGGGTGAAATCTGCCAATATTTATAAGCTGCCCGAAGGGAAAAAGTATAAGCCACAAAAAAACGATTTTTCCGGCTATTTTAGTTTTTCTTGTATCAGCCATAATTTACTCCAGGCTAAGAATGAATGAAGACTCATTGTCATTGCAAAAACAAAACCTTGTAAGCTATCCAAAAGTCCGAGTTTAAAAAAATAGTTGTCTAAAAATTTAATAATTGGAATCAATACAATTTTTATGAGGTTAGATTTTTTACCCTCTTCAAAATTTGCCCTGGCGTGGAGATCAGAATAAAAGTTAATATGGGCTATAAATTCTTTTAAGCTTTGATGGGGGTAGTGATAAATTGGGTTTCTAAGTTCCCCGGTTTTACCCCTAACATCCCAATACTCGTGAACTTTTCGCCTCCATTCCCCGGTATCTTTTTTAGCCAGCCGCAACAATCTAATACTAGCTGTTTCTCCATATCTCAACTCTCTCCCCATAAAAAAATCCTTTCTTGTTAGAGACAATCCGCCATATTGGTTTGTTGGATTATTTATTGACCGAACTATTTCCTCACGAAGTAATGGGGTTATACGCTCGTCGGCGTCCAGAAATAAAACCCACTGGCTCTGACTCCGACGAAGTCCATAGTTTCTCTGCTCGGCAAAATCATTCTCTAGGCTCCTGCTATATACTTTCACTCCCAGTTTCCGGGCAATTTCGGTTGTTTTATCTGTTGAGTAATCATCAATAACTACAGTTTCATCGGCAAAACTAACTGACTTTATGCAGTTCTCAATATTTTTCTCCTCGTTTTTGGTCAAGATCACAACTGACAAATTAATCATTTTTTAATATAGTATAATGTTACTGTCATAATAAATAACGACAAAATTAAAATCAAAACTAACGCCGCGTGCCTTTTTGAAAATCGGCAAAAGATCTCTACAATTAATGCTTTTAAAATACCATAGTGCTTTTTAAAGTAGTAGAATCTACTCTTTTCAAAAATTTTCTTTCTTTTTTCATCGAACCTCTGGTACCAGTAATGTAAAACTTCTGCTTTGGGATTGACAAAAATTTTATAGTTTAAATTCCTGACTCTTTTACCAATGTCTGATTCTTCAAAGTACATAAAAATATTTTCATCAAACATTCCGGCCTTCTCAAAAACCTCGGATCTTATTAAAAATGCCGATCCGGGAACTTCTTCAACTTCAAGAGGTTTATTTGTAGCAAAATCCCGCTTCCTAGGAAAAAAATTGTTGACAAAAGACATAGAAAAAATAGCCCGTATCGGAGTAAGTGCTTGTAAACTCAATTGCCTGAAAATTTTACCTTTTATATCTATTAAATTAGGCGCAACAATACCAGCATTTTTATTCTTATCCAAAAATTTAACTAGTTGGTCGATCGCGTCTTTTACAATTCGAGTGTCAGGATTTAAAATTAATAAATATTCCCCTTTTGCATATTTAGCTCCGAGATTATTTCCATATCCATATCCTCCATTCCTGGAGCTTTTGACATAAGTCACCCCTTGAAGTCCCGCGATACTAAGAGAAGTAGGGTCATTGTCTACGACGATAACTTCATAATTACTTTTGGGTTTACTTTCACGAATCGAGTCAAGACAATTAAATAGTTTTTCTTTTTGTTTATAATCAACAATTATTATGCTAACTTTTATTTTTGTCATTTGCTGTGAAACACTTTCTTTGTGTAATAAATAACCAACGGAAGCGAAATTATTGTCCCAACAATTGTGGATAAACCTGCCCCCAATATCCCATACATCTTAACAAGAGGTATTATCGAAATGCCTAAACCTAGAATGCTAAGTAGTGTGATATAAGTTACATACTCCTGTTTTCCAAGACCTAGAAAAAGAGAAAACGGAGAGTTGACAACTGACCTAATAAATCCATAAACAGATAGAACTCTCAAGGTGGGAACAATCTCCAACCATCTTACTCCCAGAACGATTAATACAATCTCCTTGGCAAAAACGAAAATAAGCAGACTTAAAGGAAGAACTGTCAAAAAAATTCCCCATGTTGTTTTAATAAATGCTTTTTCCAATCTTTTCCTATCTTCTGAGATTTTTACATAAACTGGAAATGTTACTTTTCCAACTACATCTGCAACTTCAGATACGGGAAGAGTAGATATTTTATAAGCGGTCTGATAAAAACCAAGCGAACTTTCTCCCAGTAATCTACCCACAACAATGTCGTCTCCTTGCTTAAATAAATAATTAAAAATGCCTGAGGCTGTTATCCATTTTCCTCTGTTTATAACTTTTCTAATTCTTACGTGCTCAAAAGCAAATTTCGGCCTCGGGGTAAAGAATTTGAAAGACATATAAACTTCAAGTAAAGCTCCCCCGATCAATCCCCAGATTAATCCTATCGGCGATCGTGTAATCAAAGAAATCGTCACCGCAAGCAGGGCATCAAAAACAAATATAGAGGATCTATACCAAAAATCTATATGAAATTGGAGGTTTTTTTGAATCTTCGTGACTGAGGGATTAATAAACCCCCTAATAAAAGGCACTAGGCTGATCAAAAATAATAAACTCCTTGAATTAGAAGAATTAAAAAACAAAATTACAAACGGAACGGCAAGTACTATCGCCAGCGATATCAGAATCCCCCTGATAATCGAAACGATCCAGGCAGTATCAATAAAATTATCTATGTTATCTTTTTCCTGAATTAGAAAAATATTAATACCCGTCTCGGTTAAAATTTCGAGAAACGTTAAAACCAGAGTTGCAATTCCATAAGTTCCGAATTGTGCTGGCACAAGAATTCTGGCCAAGATAGCTGTTTTAATAACTGCAACGAAGCGGCTAAAAAACCTAAAAGCACCTACCCAGGAAATTCCTTTAATTGTATCTTTAAAATAACCCACTTATAAATCCCCCCATCACTACCACATCAGAACAAATTTGAATAATCGGCAGCCAAGCTCTAGAGCGCCAATCTTTGACCACATCTCTCATTTTATAAATCGAAAAAAATAAATAAACAGCCAAACTGACTAACAGATAAGCTGATAAGCTGTTGTATCTAAAAGACAGAATCAAAAACAATAAACCAATAAGGTATCTTATAAATATAGTCAATATTTTCAGATTGTGAGTTGCAAGTCTCTGGGCCGGATTCCACCAAATTCCGGCTTGGGCATCTCCTTTTGCGTATATATAGAATTTTTGCATAGATTCCTTAAAGATTTTCGGAACTTCCCAATAGACAATTGCACTTTTAACTCTCACCATCATAAATCCTTTTTGCAAAACTTTGTAATTAAATAGCGTATCTTCACCCGCTCTTTCCAATTTTTCGTTAAATCCTCCAACCTCTTGCCAAACTTTCTTTGTAAATGCCATAGATCTGGCTGATGGCAGAAATTTATTTACATCGAACCTTTCGGGCGGAACGCCGTGAAGGGGGGCAACTGCTTTTTGCAAAGAGCTATCTCCTGTCATATGATAAAATCCTGCCACAAAATCTACTTCTCTATTTTCAAAAGGTTTTGTAATTTTTTTCAACCAATCCTTTTTTGCAATACACCCCGAATCAATTAAAACTATTATTTTGTGTTTTGCATTTTTAATACTTATATTCCTTCCCACCGCAATACTGGCTCCCGAACTAATGATCAATCTCAATGGCGTAAGTTTTTCAGAGAACAGTTTTTGATAATCAGTTATCTGTTCAGCAGTTGTATCGATTGAGCCTGCGTCCACAATTACAATTTCATCAGGTTTTGTTGTTTGGTTAAGAAGGGAATTGAGAAGTTTATCTATCGTTTTCTCTTCGTTAAAAACAGTTATACAAATCGAAGCTTTCATTCTGAATAAATTCTTCTGTACCAAAAAGCTGTTGTTGCCGCAATGATCATTAAAGGAAATAAGTAACCAAAGGGGGGTGTTCGAAAATCAGATCCAACCAAAAAGCCATGGACTGAAACCAAAAGAAATACAATATAATTTAAAATGTGAAATTTTCTCCAATGTCTTTGAAGTAAGGGGTGTGTCCGAAACTTTGCAGCTGCTACAGCTACAGTAACCATCCAAAAAGATACTCTGCCCAAAGTGTGAAAATATTCTGTCTTATCTTTACACAAAAGACAAAAATCCGTGAAAACATAAAATGGGTCGACTAATCCTTTTGCTTTAAAATTATATAAAACCAAAAGAAGTGGATGAGAAAGAATAATTAAATATGCCAAAGCGCCTTCGTTCAAATGAAATCTAAAGATCCAACCTCCCAGTTTTTCTATCCATTTGTTCATAAAGGCTCCTAATATGATCTGGAAAAAAATCATTGTATATGCCATAAGGCCAACTGATCTTTGAAGAAAATTTATAGTGATCAAACTATTAGTCTTAAACTGGTCGATGGGTGTATTTTTAATAACAGTTATTGGACCAACAGAGAGAACAATCAGCCAAAGAACAAAAAAAGCTATTTTTTTGCTACTCATTTGGATGAGAAAATTTTGAGTAGACCGGAGATTACATCACGAGCGATTGAGATAACTATCTTAAAAATATGGCCTAAAAATTTAGTAATTATTCTAGATGCCGTAAAAGTCGCCCCCTCAAGCTTGCCTAAAAGCTTTCTTCTACTTTCTTTCATCTGTTCGGCCGATACTCCAAATTGTGAAGGTTCGCCATCCATACTACTAATTTACAAAAAATAATTAACAATAGCAATCCTCCCCTACTAAATAGTGTGCACGTTTTTGAAAAAATTCGAACGCATTTCAAAGAAAATTGTTAATGTGTTAGCTCGCCCCGCCTCTGGCGGAGTGTTCGAGCCGACTTTTTC
>Ga0209541_10000481_pt1 | contig 78830 bp, 72 predicted proteins | sample RifCSPlowO2_01_FD_184027 | JGI IMG/M metagenome (GOLD analysis project Ga0209541, IMG submission 184027) | Groundwater microbial communities from Rifle, Colorado - Rifle CSP2_plank lowO2_0.1 (SPAdes) (version 2) | ecosystem: Environmental > Aquatic > Deep subsurface > Groundwater | place...
AATCCGCCGAAGGCGGATATTGTGGGAAACAGCACAAGCGTGGAATGGGGGCGTAGCGGAGTGAAGTCGGACTTGGGATTTTGACTAGATAAGGCCAGAAAAGCGAGGAATGAAGCCGATATTGAGACTAGCTACCCCTTCATTCCGGCAGTACCCGAGTGAAGGGGTGCGTGAAGGGGTAATCAGAGCTGATTTCTGCTAAAATAAGTTCGTACAGAAGCGTATAATCCCACCAAGATAGTGCCAAATCCATTTTCAGACAACATAATATTTCTTGACACGGAGTTCTCCGATTTAGATCCCTACAAAGGCGAGCTTCTTTCTATGGGTATGGTGAAGCCCGGCGGCGAAGAACTTTACTTAGAGATAGATTACGAAGGCGAGGTTAACGACTGGGTTAGGCGTAACGTTATCCCCCACCTTACCGGTCCCAAACTTTCGCGGAGCGAGGCTAGGTCAAAAATACGAGAGTTTGTCGGCGGTTCCGAGCCGTACTTAGTCTCTTACGTCAATCAATTTGACGCTATCTATTGGTACAAACTTTTTGGCATGGACGACCATCCGGCTTACTGGATACCAATAGATTTCGCCTCTATACTCTTCGGATTGGGAATTGACCCCACAAAATACTCCAGCCAAAAGTTTTTAAGCGAGTTGGGTATTGATGGAAGTAAATATAAAAAGCATAATGCATTGGAAGACGCGAAACTTTTAAGAGAAATTTATTTAAGCTTTTTTGGAAAGTACGGAGACACAAGTTAAGCACGTAGCCATAATACCAGACGGCAACAGGCGCTGGGCAAAAAAGCGCGGACTTTTAGCGTGGCAGGGGGCACGTCAAAGCGGCAGAAAATATTGTAGATGTAATCAAGGCGTCCTTCACTATGGGCATCCCCTACTTAACCATCTGGGGAGGCTCTTACGACAACCTTACTAAAAGATCAGGAGAAGAAATTAATAAATTAGAAGAGGTCTACAGAGTTTTGGCTCAAAAGGTTCTAAACGACCCGGAAGTAAAAGAGAAGGGTGTTAGGGTAAGAGTTTTGGGCGAGTGGGCTGATATTTTAACACCGGAAACCGCAGAAGTGCTCCGTGAAGCCGAAGAGTCCACCAAAAAGTACAGCAACTACAACTTAACACTACTTATAGGTTATAACGGGGATAGAGAAATGATTTCTGCCATGAACAAACTATTAACAGGCGGCGTCAAAACAGCTTCCGAGGAAACCATAAAAACTAACCTTTGGACCAAAGACCTCCCGCCGGTTGACCTAATAATTAGAACCGGTGGCGAACCGCATCTAAGCGCCGGCTTTATGATGTGGGACGTAAAGTATGCTCAACTATACTTTACAGAGAAAATGTGGCCCGACTTTACCGCTAAGGACCTTAAAGACGCAATTGTGTATTACGAAAGGCGAGAGCGAAGACTCGGATCTTAACCGGCAATTCTAATCGGCAATCGGCAATTTCAATCGGCAACCAATAAACACGGTTGCCGGATTAGTATTTATCGCGTTATCGGGAAATGCGATAAATACGATGTTTTACGGTGTTTTGCATCAAAGTGTAAAACATTTGACAAAAAGCGTAAAACATTGCGAACATCAAAACGCCGGATAACCGCATAAACACTACATTTCGAAAAAAGGGTGTTTTACGTCAAACATTTTTTACAGCTGAAACCTTGTTTAGAGTGTTTTACGTCAAACATTTTATTTAGCGCTATTCAAACCAATAGAATCTTTTCCCGCCAGTAGAGACTCCACTATAGGCCAATTATCCTAGTTCGCTTCGGGGATTCCTCCGGAATTCCCTCGTTTCACTCGGTCAGTTCCGGTTTCCCTCTCGCTCACTGTGGTAATTGGCTCCTATAGCTCCGTCATACTGGCTATAAAAAAGATTCTGTTGGTTTTAAAACCACGCCATCTTCTCCGTAGCCAGTATGGTGAAGGGTTAACTGTAAATCAAAGAGTGGAGAGTAGGTTTTTTGACGACAAATTCAATGGTCGGAAAATCCCGTAGGGAGGAACGGGGTACCGTTGAATTTGTTCAAAAAACCAACTGGAACGAGTTAGATTTACTTAACCTGAACCTCTACTGGCGGGAGAAGGTTGGTGTGGTGGCCCAAGATGTAAACGAAGTTTTACGTAAAACATTGCGCGCAAGAACCCTGGCGGGTCATAATTAAAGACTACTAACTAACGTAAACAACGTTTGACGTCAAACAATGGCAACAAAATCAGAAACAGGAAAATTAGGCGAAGATCTGGCATGCAAGTACCTTGTCGGTAAGGGGTATAAAATAATAGACAGGAACTACCGCAAACCTTGGGGAGAACTGGATATAGTGGCGAAGTCGCCGGATGGGACATTAGTTTTCGTGGAGGTCAAAACGGTTGTGTCGCATAATGTGAATAACATGTTGATAACTCCCGAAGACCAACTAACGTTCGCCAAGGCGCGCAAACTAAGAAAGATTGCTTCTTGGTATGCGGGAGATAACCAAGAAATAATTTCCCAAGAGAGGGGATGGAGAATAGATTTACTCGCCTTGACAATATCCCAAAAAAATTGTCTTGTGAAACATTACAAGAATGTCGTTTAAAACCCTTAAAACCTTTGACATAGAGCTAATTTTATAAGAGAATGGAGCTATGCCAGTAACTAAATCAGCCGCTAAGGCTTTGCGTCAAAGTGTAAGAAGACGCAAGAGGAACTTAGAAAAGGATAGAAATTTAAAAACTGCCATCAAGCAGTATAAGAAGCTTGTGTCGGGCGGAAAGGCCGTGGAGGCGGAAAAACACTTATCCACAGTTTATAAACTTTTGGACAAGGCGGCGAAGACTAACCTTATAAAAAAGAATACCGCCTCCCGGTTAAAATCACGCCTCTCGCGTCAACTTAAAGCGAAATCGACTAAGACCTCTTCGTAGTCCAACTTGCCGGACTTTACACTCACATCGTAGTCGGCGAATACAGCCGCTTCTTTTTGGTTGCGCGGCCCGTAGCTTGTCACGTTAAACACTCTCGCGGGGTCATCGCGTCTATCGCTTAATATAATCTCCAGAGCCACTAATCTTTTCTTAAAATCTCTATCGCCTCTTAATATATTCACGAGTGGATAAAATTCTTTTTTAATTCCGCGAGACTCAATATGATTGCCGGTAAGCATCATCTTATCAAGTTCGGTGATTATGCCCCAGGTGTCGCTTTGAAACATTTCTTGAAGAGACTCTACGATAGAGGCTGAAAGTTTTAGTCCTCTCCGGACTGCTTCTTTGTTTATAAAATGTTCCAGTACCGTACCTTTCAAAGCTTCAAAAGATTGGCTTTTGACTGGTTTCTCCAAAAGAAATTTTAATGTCGCGGGCGGTTTGCCCTCGGTGTTTATTAAAACAACGGCGGTCTTCGATTCAAGTTCGTTCTTTAGAGTTTCCCGAAACTGCTTATTGTCGGTGGCTTCGTAGGCGTTTTCAACAACAGCGAATTTCGCATCCCCAAACATTGACCGGTTAGCCATAAAGTCTTTAAACATCTCGACGGCGCCTTCCTCTTCCATATCAAAGTATTCTTTAGAGAGGTTTCCCTTTTTCTCACGATACGATTCCTGAAGCTCCAGTTGCTTCTGTAGACGCCTGTAAGAATCCGGTCCGTATAGAAAAATAATCATTTTTTCTGGCAAGTTGGACAATAATGGGTTGCCCTACTGTTAAGTTTAATTCTTTTTATCTTAGAGCGGCAACGTTTGCATAACTTCCCCTCCCTGCCGTAAACCGCGAGTTTTTTAGAATACAGGCCCATTCTGCCGGCAGTATCCCGGAAATCGGAAATAGAAGTTCCCCTAAGTTGGATGGCTTTGCTTAAAATCAGCCGCATATTTTTAAAAATTTTTTTATATTCTCTCCATTTAACTTACTGGATATTCTAGCGGGATGTATCTTGGAAGCCCACAAAATCTCGTCGGCGTAAATATTGCCTATTCCCGCAATAATCTTTTGATCCATAAGAGCTGTTTTTATTTTTTTGTTTTTACTCAAAATTATTTTTTTGAAACCTCCCAAAGAAAGGTTTACGTCAAACGGTTCCGGTCCTATTTCTTTCAGATCGGGCAGTTTTAAAACTTTTTCGGCTGACCCATAGATAACTTTCCCGAATTTACGTACGTCGGAAAAAGCAATAAATTTTCGCCCAGTCAAATAAAAAATTAAGTGAACGTGTTTCTGAGGTTTGTAATTGCTTCCAACTAAAAGGAGTCCGGTCATCTTGGGATGGATTAATAAAAGCCTCTTTCTATCAAGTGATATTAGTATATTCTTTGCCCGGCGGGACACATCCAATATCTTGGCGCCCTTAATATCGCGTTTAAACTTTGCGGGAGTTACATATTTTAAGTGCCTTCCCCAGTCCAGCCAAACCTTAATAATCTTGCGCCCGATAATCTTCTTTTTGAGGTCGTTAACTATCGTCTGTACCTCTGGAAGCTCCGGCATGACTCAGGATTCTTCACGAACCATTTCCTTGGGAGGAATCAGGCTTGGGTCGGTTGGAAGTGTAATATATACGGTTGTGCCCCTGCCTAAGGTAGACTCTATCCAAATATTCCCTCCATGACGGTTGATAACGTTCTTGGTGATATACAATCCGAAGCCGGAACCGTCCGGCCTAAACCTTATGGCGTTTTCCGCTCTAAAGAATTTAGTAAACATTTTAGGCATAGCGTTCGGTGGTATGCCCACGCCGGTATCGGAAACGCTTATCTGGATATACGGCTCACCGGGCAATCTTTCTAATTTAACGTTGATGCTTCCGTTCTCGACATTATACCTCATGGCGTTATCTAAAACATTGGACAAGGCCAATCCCAACCTATTGGGGTCGGCTTTCAATACAACGGAGGGCTCGGAACCATTTTCGAAGTACAGTTTTAAGCCGTATTTCTTGGCTGAAGGGTTGGCGCTTTCCAAAATACTCCCTAGAAACTTAACTATATCCAAATTCTCAAAATTATAACCGAACCGCCCCTCCTCGATTTTAGCCACATCCAAAAGGTCGTTCACAATCTTAAGCGCCTTGGCCGAAGCGGCTAAAGCGTTCTTGACCATCTCTTTATTCTCTTCGCTTACCAACTGGTCTTTGGCTAAAGATTCGAGGGTCCAGTTGATTCCGGTAAGTGGAGTTCTTAATTGGTGAGCGGCTGTGGTGATAAATTCTGATTTGGAACGGTAAAGTTGGAGTTCTCTCGTGCGGTCGTGAATGATTTTTACAAACCCGCTTGTCCGTCCGTCTGGTAACGATGTGCGCACCGTGGTGATCCTAAAATCCAAACTTGGTTCCGTAAAAGAAACATCCACCACTTGAGGATATCCGTCTCCCTCGCTTCTTCTGACGACGAGCGGAGCCAAAGAAGGAAACAGCGCCTGGGTTAAAAGTCTGAACTTAGGCTCGCGCACCTTTTCCGGCCCGAAGTATTGCCCCATTACTTCTTCCCTTTTCATATCGAAAAGTTTCAGGGCGGCGTCATTTATTATGAGTATTTTAAAGTCCGTGTCGTAGGTAATAACTCCATCGTATAAGTTGGCTACTATGTCGTTTAGACGACTCATGGTGAATTTAATTTCCTGGTTTGCCTTGGCAACCTTCAGGTTGTTCCAAAAAACCAAAAGACCCAAAAGCAGAAAGACTGTGATCTTTACGAATATGGACAATGAAACAAAAACGTAATCAACAACAATAAGTAAGACTATTAATAGAACGAGGACCCATAAGGATCTCATTTCCGGCAATTTAAGATCAGCCAAGGAAAATTTTATGTCGCGCTTCGCGCGTAAAGCCATCTATATGATTATAGCTTGGTCAGCCTCTCTATTAAACTGTTGAAGCCCAGACTTTTAAAATAGGCGGTTATCCCTTCGGTGTTAAGTTTTGGAGGCAAAAGCGTTTCGCTTAGCTTAAGAGTTACCGGGGCCTTACGGTCTATAGTCGCCAACTTCTTGGATAAGATCGCCTGGTCTTTAAATTCGCGAAGTTTATTCTGTAATTTTATGTCAGTTAGCCCAACTTCTCCCATTTCCTTATATAATTCTTCAAGTGATCCGAACTTATTAATAATGCCGGATGCTGTTTTGGGGCCTATGCCGGGTACGCCCGGGATATTGTCTGATTTATCGCCAACTAAACCCTTGTAATCCGTAAGAAGCTTGGGGGCAACCCCAAATCTTTCGACAACCGCTGCTTCGTTATAAAGGACTGTGTTGCTTATGCCCTTTTGGGGCACCAGAGCCACAACCTTGTCGTTTTCCACAACCTGAAGAGTATCTAAGTCGCCGGAGAAGATAATCACCCGTCCCACTTCTTCGCTAACTTTAAATCGTTCGGCTAAAGTACCGATAATGTCGTCCGCTTCCCACCCCGGCAATTCAAACGCCTTAATCCCAAATAAACTCATTAACTTCTTAGCTTCTTGAAGTTGGCCAACCAGATCTTTGGCTGTCGGGGGTCTCGTAATCTTATATTTTTCGTACTCTTTTTCTCTAAAGGTAGGTTCCGGCGTATCAAAAGCGGCGGCTATATATTTAGGCACGTCACCACTTAAAAGCCCTTCTCGTAAAATCTTTATAAGAATACTCGCGAGACCATAAAGGGCGCCTGTGGGTTTCCCTTCCGGAGAAGTGAACGGCGGCAAGGCGTGATAGGCGCGGTGTATAAGAGAATTAGCGTCTATTAAAAGTAAGTTGTCTTTCATTCTCGTATTTTCCATGTTCCAACTTTATCCAAATAGTGCCGGGCGGCAAAATGCCCCTTACCTTATCAGCCCACTCCACAACAATAATATTAGGGGATTTGAGCATTTTCTTAAATCCTAATTTGATAAGGTCGCTACAGCCGACTCGATATGCGTCGATGTGGTAGATGTTCCTCTTGCCGCCACGAAACTTCCTCATAATAATAAATGTTGGGCTTGTAATCCTGCCGCGTACGCCCAACCCCTTAACTAACCCTTTAATAAAAGTGGTTTTTCCGGCTCCCAAATCTCCAACAAGACCCAAAACCACAAGCGATGGAGTTCTGGCAATTTCATCCGCCAGCATTCTTGCTATGCGCGCTGTCGATTTAGAACTCTTAGAAGTTATCTTCATGATAGATTAAACCCAGTAGTTAAACTGCGATTACAAGTTATTTGATTAACTTTGTCGCTATAAATCATTTGTGTGATCTTTGTATTATTGTATTGCCTCTCCAGTAAACCACGACAACTTAAGTTAATCCAATCGCAGTTATACTGACTGGGTAAAAATCTTTTTGGAAGCGGCGACCACTAAGGCTGCGGCCGATAACGCAATAGCAACACCAACTAAAATTGGCCACAACTCGTAACCGTGATTTATAATTCCATCTCTAAAAGCCGATTCACTACTCGCGGCGAGCGGCTCTTTGATTGCAATTTCTTTTTTAAACTTTTCCGCCACGACCGGCTCGCCTTCGGTAACGCTGCTATAACTTAAACTGTCTATTTGACGGCTCTCGTTGTCGTAAAGAGTAATCGTATCTCTGTCGTTGTTTAAAGAGATTTTTGTCTTTCCAAAGGCAAGTTCCAGTTCTCCTTGTGGCGAAAGTTCTTCGGTGGATAGGGTAAATTTCTTCCCACTCTCATCTTTTATCTGCCAACCCGTAAGGCGAACCGGTTCTTCTCCGGTGTTAACCAACTTAATCCACTCCCCATCGGCATCGCGCCCAATAGGGTTGGGTAGAAGCTCTTTAATATATATCATAGGAGCCTGTCTTTCGGCTTCTTCCCTAAATGAGTGTAAGCCAGCGGTTCTGCCAAACGCCCTCCTGTGGTGCGTCTAATAAGGCCCAATCTTAAAAGGTATGGTTCATAGACGTTTTCCACTATGCCCCTATCTTCGTTAATTGAGGCGGCGATAGTATTTACGCCCACGGGGCCGCCGCCGAATTTATCAATGATAGTGGACAAAATAAGCCTGTCGTGGGCTTCAAGACCGATTGCGTCTATCTCTAAAATTTCCAAGGTCTTCAAGGCAATTTTTTCCGAGACTTTTGGTTCTTTATAAACTTCCATGTAATCTCTGGTACGTTTCAGAAGCCTGTTGGCAACTCGGGGCGTGAAGCGCGAGGCCTTGGCTAAAATTTTCACGGCTTCCGGCGACGCTTCAATCCCCAGTATGGAAGCGGACCGCTTAATAATAGCTTCGATGTCGCTCTCATCGTAATAATCCAATCTGAATGTGGCTCCGAAGCGAGATCTTAGAGGTTCCGATAAAAGATCGGCTCTTGTTGTGGCTGCCACAAGAGTGAATGGGGGAATATCCAAGGAAATTGTTCTCGCGCCGGCGCCCTTCCCTATGATAATGTGCAGTTTCCTTGATTCCATGGCGGGATAAAGGACCTCTTCCACCATCCTGTTCAAGCGGTGGGCTTCGTCTATAAAAAGAATATCGCCGGACTCCAGGTTGCTTAGTATCGCCGCCAGGTCTCCCATTTTCTCTATAGCCGGACCCGATGTTACTTTCATGGCAGACCTCATCTCTTTAGCCACAAGTTTAGCCAAAGTAGTTTTACCCAAACCGGCTTGACCGTAAAAAAGCAGATGGTCAGACACCTCGCCGCGAGAGATGGCGGCATCTATGATAATCCTTAAGTTTCTTTTAATATTCTTCTGGCCTATATAATCGTCCCAGTTTGTGGGCCTCAAGATGGTATCTATAGTTTGGTCCTCTTCCGTACCGTTCTTTAGGATGGGTTTTGGTTCTTTCTCTTTGTTGTTCGTGGCTTTTTCCGGCATACCCAGTAGTATAACTGCGATTACAAGTTATTTGATTAACTTATCGCTGTAAATCATTTATGTGACCTTTGTATTATTATATTGCCTTTTCAGTAAACTACGATAACTTGAGTTAATCTAATCGCAGTTATACTGACTGGGCATATTGACAAATTATACTATTTATGTTATGGTAAAGCTAATAAGTTTAGAAACCGTAGGCCTGCGGGCAGCGAATCTTTTGAGGTAAAGGACAGCTTGGTTTCGGCTGGGTTGCTCCCCTCCAGAGATTCTAAACTCTTTTAGATTCAATTTGAAAGAGCATGCTTCCCTCCAAGGAATTGCCCGCAGACCTATGGTTTTTATCTTTGGCAGCGAGCCTTCGTAAAAATGAACAATTTTATTTTTACGAGAGGCGAGCGAACCGAAGACAGCCGCCGCTCTGCGGCGGCGCATTCTTTTTAAAGCCACTCTATGGGTCCGGTCACTCTTTCTACCTCTTCTAGGGTAGTTTCCCCGGCGACGGCTTTTAAAATGCCATCGGCCTGCATTTCTACCATCCCCTGATTTCTTCCTAATTTTTTAATGGCTTCTTCAGTGGCTTCTTCGGCAATGAGCGATTTTAACTCGTCTCCGAATTTCAAGAACTCAAACACGCCGAGCCTGCCTTTGAACCCCCCACGGCACTTATCGCATCCTTTGGAGCTATAGAGTTTTATTTCTTCTCTCGCGTAAGCGGCCGCCCTCTCCGGCAGTTCGGATAAAAATTTTTCTATCTTTTTCTTTTTATCGCTTTCAATTCCCACCGGAACCTTACAAAAACCACAGAGACGCCTCACTAACCTTTGGGCGATAATAAGGTTTATAGCCGGCCCGATAATAGAGGGCTTGGCTCCCAGGTCAACCAAACGCGGAATGGCGCCGGCGGCGTCGTTGGTGTGCAGCGTTGAAAAAACCAAGTGCCCGGTTAGGGCGGCATGCATGCCGATCTCGGCTGTTTCCAAGTCTCTTATTTCGCCGACGAGTATGATATCCGGGTCTTGCCTCAAAATTGACCTCAAACCGGAACTAAAGGTGTAGCCGCTTTCGGGGTCAACCTGTGTTTGCTCAATGCCCTCGAGGTGGTACTCCACCGGATCTTCAATGGTTATTACTTTAAGCTCTGAATTCTTCACAGCCTTCAAAAAGGCGTACAAGGTGGTGGTTTTACCGCTGCCGGTCGGTCCGGTTACTAAAATAGTCCCATTAGGCCTCTTAAGCTCCAGTTGGATTATCTCCTCGTCATCCGGACGCAATCCCAGATTAACGAGCTCCAATGAAATCGTGTGCGGATCCAAAACCCGCAGGACGACCGTCTCTCCGTATTCGGCGGGGACGACAGATGTTCTGACTTCAATTAAATCGCCGCCGAACTTAGTGGTGAACCTGCCGTCCTGGGGCGCGTCGGTAATGTTTATCTTAAGACCGGAAAGTAATTTTAGCCGCCCCAGTAGAGACGTGTATGTTTTCCGGTTAAGGCGGCAGACATCGTAGAGCAGACCGTCTATTCTAAACCTCAAAAGAGCGGCAGTTTTTTCCGTCTCTAAGTGAATATCCGAAGCCCCCAGGGTAATAGCCGAACCCAAGATCAGATCGACCAACTCGGTAGTCGGAGCGCCGCCCGCTCTTCTATCCATCTCTTGAATCTTTTGGAGAATATTTTCGAAAGTGAGATTTTTAAATACTTCCGTCTCTTGAATCTCCACTCCTTCTAAGGCGCCTTTTTCGGGAGCGGCTTTGATTTCCTTATAACGCTCCCAAACGCGCGCGAGTCCGCCAAGAGAGGAAATAAACAAATTCACCTCACGGCCTTCGGACCTGAATTCCTCAATAAGTTTTTTAGTTTCCGGATTCAGCGGGTCGTAGACGGCGAGCGCCAACTCCTTGCGCCGGACCTCTATGGCGGCGGCCTCCACCTTCCTCGCTTTCTCTTCCGGAATAAGTTTTAAAACGTCCAAATTTACCGACGAAGAGCTTAATTTAACGTAGGGCAGTTTCTCTTTGTCGGCGCGTCTCTCGGCGTCTCTTTCCTCGGCTTCTTTCTTTAACTTCCCTAATTCTTCGCTGATGTTTTTTCCTTGAGACAAGTCCATTATTTACTATAATCATACTACATACCGTCTGTTACATACTACATGCTTAAATACTATATACTTACGCTATGTCTGGGCACAGCAAATGGAAACAAATAAAACACAAAAAAGAAATTACCGACAAAAAGCGCGGCAAGGTTTTTTCTAAGCTGCTCCGCGCGATACGCATCGCCGCCAAAGACGAGTCCAACCCGGATTTTAACCCGCGCCTCCGAACCGCCGTAGAGAAAGCTAAAGAAGCCCAAGTACCGCAAGAAAATATAAAGAGGGCTCTTAGCGAGAGCGATAATAAAGATTTGGAGGAAATAGTTATGGAAGCCTACGGGCCGTCCGGTTCGGCTATTATTATCGAAGCCATCACGGATAACCGCAACAGAACTACAAATGAGATTAAAAATATTTTAAGCGACCTGGGCGCTAAATTTGCCGAGCCCGGGAGCGTTCGCTGGGTATTTACCCCGCCGACGCCCGAAAATATGTCTTGGCAACCCAAATTCAAACAGGGACTGGGAAACGAAGATAAACAAGAGTTGGAAGAGTTAGTCGAAGCGCTTGAAGAGCATGACGACGTACAAAAAATCTTTACAAACACCTAAAGTCATCTTGGGAATCGATCCGGGAACGACAAGAATCGGTTACGGCGTCATTAAAAAAATTGGCAGCCGAGCTTGCCTTTTAGACTACGGCGTTATTGAGCCCGGCAGGGGTGAATCGCGCTTCAGAAATATGGAGCGCAGTTTAAATTCTATAATCAAAAAATATAAGCCGCGGCTCGCGGCTGTTGAGAAAATATACTTTGCTAAAAATAAAAAGACGGCCATATCGGTGGCCGAGTCTCGCGGCATAATTATGTTCATTTTAAATGAACATAAAATAAAAACTCTGGAATTCACTCCCAACGAAGTCAAATCTGCCGTGGCCGGTTCTGGGACAAGCGACAAAAAAACGGTAGCCCGATACGTTTGCTTAGCCCTAGGAATAGGGAAAGTAACCGGGCCGGACGATGCCTCTGACGCGCTTGCAATCGCGCTACGGGCGTCATTCGAAAGAGGGGTTGACCCCGCACCTTTATAAAACATCTTTTTCTACAACGCTTTATGCAAAGTGAGGCTAATATTCGCAAGTGATGGTTTGTTTAGAATAATGACGTCCCAAAAAGAAAACGGGAGAGCGTTGCAGTTTTATAAAGGTGACGGGGTTGACACCTAAAAATTTTTGTATATACTTGCCCAGTAGTGAAACTGCGATTACAATATTTTGATTAACTCGCGGTCTGGTTGAAAATTTACATTTCTACAGTAATCTTTATTACAATTACCTGGTCGTGAAATATTGAAGTTAATCTTATCGCAGTTCTACTAACTGGGCTTGCCGTGTATAACAAATAAAAAGGTCGTTCTAAAACGGAAACCAATATGGCTACGGACAACAAATTGACTCGCCTCGTGCAAGGTGACGAGGAAGAAGAAACAGAAGAGAAGGAAGTTGATTTAGGGCTCGATGAGAAGGACGAAGACGAGAAAGAGGACGAGTCTAAAGAAGATGAGGACGGAGACGATATCTACTAAACCTTAAAGTCAGAGTGGTTTAACCGAGCACTCAAGGAATTGAGTGCTCGGTTTTGTTTACCCCGTCACCAAACTGCGATAAGATTAACCCAAGTTATCGTATTTTAATGTTAAGGCGTACTATAAAATATAAAGGTTGTGAGGTAGATTATACCGTGGGTTAATCAAATAACTTGCAATCGCAGTTGTGGTGCGGGGTTTATAAATAAATCATATATGAAACTTCTAAGTAAACTTGTTCTGATTCTAGTAATTCTTCTAATTTTTGGAATAGGTTTCTTTTTTTACGTCATCCGTAATCTGCCCAACGCCGAAGAAATCACCCAAAGAAGAGTCGTGGAATCCACGAAAATCTACGATAGAACAGGTGAGGTTATGCTCTATGAAATCCATGGAGAAGAAAAAAGAACGGTTATAGCGCCCGAGGACATACCTGATTTCATGAGATACGCCACCGTGAGCGTTGAAGACAACGCTTTTTACAGCCACCCCGCCTTTGATTGGAGGGGGATCGTAAGGTCTGTGATGGTTGATTTATTAAAAGGTGGGGCTGTACAAGGAGGTTCCACAATAACACAGCAGTTGGCGAGGACCGCCTTTTTAAGCCCGGAAAAGACAATAACCAGAAAGTTGAGGGAACTTACCCTGGCTTGGCGACTCGAACAATATTATTCAAAGGACGAGATACTTAATTTATATCTTAACCAAGTGCCCTACGGCGGCAATTCTTACGGCATAGAAGCGGCTTCTCAAACGTATTTTAATAAGACCGCGAAAGATTTAACCTTGGGGGAAACCGCAATGCTAGCCTCACTAACCAAAGCTCCAACCTACTACTCGCCGTGGGGCAGCCACACCGACGAACTGGAAGAAAGAAGAAAGTTTGTCCTTAAGCGAATGAGGGAGTTGGGTTATATTGATGAGGAGCAGCTCGTGGCAGCCGTAGAGAACCCGCCAAAAGTAGCGGCGCAACCAACTGCGGGCATTAAAGCTCCTCATTTCGTTTTTTACGTTCAGGATTATTTGGCGAAAAAGTACGGAGAAGAGTTGTTGGAGGTCGGCGGATTAAAAATTACCACCACTCTTGATTGGGAACTGCAGAAGATCGCCGAGGAAGCCGTAGAAAACGGCGTCAAAAGAAATAGCGAACTGTACGGCGGCGAAAACGGGGCCCTCGTTGTCGGGGACCCGACAACCGGACAGATTCTTGTTATGGTCGGCTCTTACGACTACTTCGCCGAACCTAAACCAAAAGGTTGCACCCCGGGTAAGAACTGTAAATTTGAGGGGAACTTCAATGTGGCTGCGCAGGGGTTGAGACAACCGGGCTCTGCGTTGAAACCTTTTGTCTACTTAACGGCTTTTCAAAAAGGCTTCACTCCCGAGACAATAATCTGGGACGTTTTAACCGAGTTTGCTTCCGGAAGCTCCAACTGTCCGCCGATAGTGGATTTGAGGAACATCAACAAAACCTGCTACCATCCGCAAAATTTCGACGGCACATTTAAGGGCCCTATTACCATGAAAGAGGCGCTCGCGCAGTCAATAAACGTCCCCGCGGTAAAAACTTTATACCTCGCTGGTTTGGATAACGTCTTGAACAATTTAAATCTCTTCGGTATAACGACTCTAACCGACAAGAATAGGTTTGGGCTGTCCCTAGTTTTGGGAGGCGGGGAAGTGAAATTAGTCGAGCTTGTGAGAGCTTACGGCGTACTGGCTAACGACGGGGTAAAACACGACCAGGCGGTTACACTTAAAGTTGAAGATAATAAAGGTAATATTTTAGAAGAATATCGTGATATAAACGAGAAGGTCCTCGAGGAAAACTACGCGAGACTTACAAATGATATTCTTTCTGATGTAGACTTGCGCGCGCCGCTCTACTCGGCAAGCTTGAGACTAACCCAGGTCCCCGGCCATCAAATCGCGCTAAAGACAGGAACGACAGATGACTACCGAGACGCCTGGGCTGTTGGTTACACGCCAGACCTTGTAGCTGGCGTGTGGGTAGGCAATAACAACCGTGAGCCGCTTACAAGCAAGGGGTCAAGCATCCTCGCTGCTATACCGATGTGGCATGAATTTATGTCCAAAGCTCTCGCCGGGAGAATATTAAATACATTTCCCAGGCCCGAGCCGGTGACAAGCCCCAACCCCGTAGTAAGAGGCGAATTTATAGAAGGTGAGTATCACAGTATTCTTTATTACTTAAACAGGGTAAATGATCCACAGTTTGTGAATTGGGAGATGGCTGTCTTTGAATGGCTTACCAAAAACGCGGTTGATATAAATAAATTTGGGGTAACCACCAAGCCGAGTTTTGATTTGTCTCCGGAGATTATGTCTAACGGCAACATTAAGATGGAGTTATTAAAACCTAAGAATGGGTACTTTATTGAGAATGAAATAGATATTGAAGCAGAACTATCGTCAACCTCTAAAATAAATAAATTAGAAGTTTATTTAAATAACGAACTCGTAGAAAATATCATAAGCGACTTAGGGACGTCTTACTCGTATAAGACAGTTCTTAAGCAGCTTAATTTAGACATCCAAAATTTACTCGTGATAAGAGCCGTAAACGAGGGCGGCTCTAAGGTTAGTAGGGAAGTTATTCTTTTTAAGAAGTAGTTACTGATTTAGGGGCATTAGTATGTAGAAATAGGACGCATCGCCCGGAGTGCTGATTATAGCCGGTTTTTTCTCTCCGTTTAAACCGAGTAAAACTTGATCGCCTGACAAAACTTTCACTCCGTCGAGTAGATACCTCCAGTTGAAAGCTATCTGCATGCTGTCTCCGGTTATTTTAGCCGGTACTAAATAATTATTCTCACCCAGGGCGTTGTCGCTCGCGTAGACCTCTAAAACCTTTTTGCCGTCCACTTTTAATTTTACTTCGTTCACTCTGCTGCCCAAAGAGCTTGTGAGTTTTAATGAGTTTATTAAGTCTTCTTTTGTCACTAAAACTTTAACGTCGGAGTCTTTAGGAATAATCGCGCTGTAGTCCGGAAATTTGCCCTCTATGAGCCGCGATACGATTTCTAAATCCTGTGTTTTAAATAAAACTTGATTATTATCCACGTAAACACTGACCGACTCTTCGCTCGAGATTACCCTCATGAGTTCTTGTGAGGTTTTAAGTGGAATTATAATACCTACCCCTTTGTTAAAATTATTCTTAATCTGTGATCCGGGTATTTTTACTTCAGCCAATCTAAAAGTGTCCGTGGCTGCCAGTTTTAATTCGGATGATTCTAAATTAAAAAACACGCCGCTTATTTCCGGCCTTAAATCAGAAACGCCCGCGGCTATAACAACTCTTTCCAGCGAATCTTTTAAAATACTGGCGGTTATTTCTAAATATTCTTTACTTTCTTTAACTTTGGGAACTATTGGAAACTCGCCCTCTCCGATACCCGATATTTTCGCCTCGTAATTATCGGTTTTTATCACAAGGTTGTTTTGTTTTGTTTCCAGATTTATTCTCTCGCTGGTGGTGTTATTAACAATATTCGATAAGACCGCGTAAGGCACTGTAACGCTCCCGTCCTCGATAATTTTCCCGTAAACCGCCTTAGTAACGGCAATCTCTAAATTGGTCGCTGATAATTTAATTTGGTTCGAAACGGTTTTGATTAAAACATTTCCCAAAACTGGCAAATTTAAATTAGAAACCGTGGCGCGACCGACGGCATCCAACCCGGATTTTAAATGACTTCTAAGTATTATTAATTTCATTATTATTGTTTTAGTTTATGTGGATAACCGGCTGTAAGTTGTTTTTATCTTTTATTATTCTGCGATTTTTGGTTTTTAAGAGTCTTAATAACTTCTGGATAACTTTATTTTTTAAATAATAAACTTATTTTTAACCCGTGTCACTAAACAGTTTATAAACAACATTACCCCATCTTATTAATTAAATCTTTAATAGCTACAAGCTTCTCGTTTAACAGTTGATTTTTATCCATATCTTTTAATAATTTTTTACAAGCGTAAATTACCGTAGTATGATCTCTTTTTCCCACTTTATTGGCTATAAAAGGATAAGACATATCCAACATTTCCCTTAAGAGATACATAGTTATCTGCCTGGGCTCGATAAATTCTTTGTTTCTTGATTTTCCGGTCAGATCGTTGGGTGATATCTCAAAGTAACCGGCAACGGCCTTAATTACTTGATTTGGATTAATATTAACACGGGACCTCTCGGTTAATTCGGCTATTATTTTTTCCACCTGATTGGGCGTTACCGGTTTCTGGTAGTTTGTCTGATAAAAAACAACTTTATTTAAAACCCCCTCTATCTCTCTGATGTTTTTTTGGACTTTTTTAGCGATATAATCTATTGATTCCTCATCAAGAGCCGCGCCCCTTTCTTGTATTTTTGTTTTAATTATAGCCACGCGCGTTTCGTAGTCGGGGCAGCTTATATCAGCCGTCATTCCTCCTTCAAAGCGGGAGCGCAACCTTTCTTCTAAAATGGGTATTGCTTTAGGCGGTCTATCGGAAGAAATAATTATCTGTCTGTTATTTTCGTAGAGAGCGTTAAATGTGTGAAAAAATTCTTCCTCTGTTTTTTCTTTGCCGCCGATAAACTGAATATCGTCAATGATTAACACATCAACATTCCTGTAAGCGCTTTTAATGTCTTCGGTGCGGCGGTTTCTTATTGCGGAAACAACGTCGTTGGTGAATTTTTCAGAGGTTACGTATTTAACTTTTATTTTGTTTTTATAAACCGACCGTATTTCGTTTCCTATGCCCTGTACTAAATGTGTTTTCCCCAAACCAACGCCGCCGTAAATAAACAACGGGTTATATTTCGTGCCTACGCTCTGAATAATCGCCGAAGCGGCTGAATAAGCCAGCTCGTTGGACGAGCCGACAACGAAAGAATTTATAGTGTAGCGAGGATTTAAATTCGTCTCCGGATCAACTTTAAATTCCTCTATGACCAATTGTTTCTCGTTTAGCGGATATCGAGTTTTGTAGGAAATAGAAATTTTAGTAAGTCCACCTTCGACCACGTATTCTACTTTTTTAACGGAAGAAACAAAATTTCTTACGGTGCCGAGTATTAGTTTATCGTACTTTGTTTCAACCCACTCCTTAGCGAAATGGTTGGGTAGGGCAATGGTTACCGACTCATCGTTATTTCCAATTAAGCGGCTGTTCTTAAGCCAGGTTAAAAAATTTGCTCGGGAAACTTGGAGTTCCATCTCGGATAATACTGATTGCCAGAGTTCCTCGTTGTGCATCGCTTTTATTATTAGTGTTGGGGTTCCAAGAGTCAAATGCCCGGAATTCGAATAAGTTGTTGATTAGTTGTGGATAGCTGTATTTTAGAGGTGAGGTCTGGTACAATCTGAATCATGTCCAAGACTTATCAACCAAAAAAGAGGAAGAGGGGAAGGACCCACGGATTCCTACAAAGGAAAAGAACTGCCGGCGGCAGAAAAATCATAAAGAGAAGGAGAGCTAAGGGCAGGAAGAGAATAGCTCTTTAAATGTTACCCAAAAAACTAAGAGTACCGGTACAATCTTTCCCTAGAAACGCCAAACCTGTGTTTTCTGATAGTTGTGTGGCAATAAAGTCACACACAAACAACCTAACCCACGATCGTTTGGGCGTTATTATTAGTCGTCAGGTTTCTTCAAGCGCCGTTCAAAGAAATAAATTAAGAAGGAAAGTATTTAATTTTTTAGGAAAACAAATTCGTCTCAACCGCGCCAAAGAAGGTAGAGATTTGCTTATAATTCTGAAAACACCTATCATAAAACTTACGAGCGAAGAGATGAAAGACAGCTTTAGAAAATATGGGCGCTTTGTTTAATGAAATTTTATACAAACCGCTTTTCAACGGATTGGTGTTTCTTTACAACTCCGTTGCTTTGGGAGATTTGGGGTTGGCGATAATTTTTCTTACCGTTCTTATTAGAATAATTCTTTTTCCGTTGTTCCATGAATCTTTGCGTCACCAGCGGTTAACTCAAGAACTGCAGCCGCACATAAAAAAGATACAAGAAACACACAAAGAGAGTAAAGAGGCGCAGACTAAAGCAATTTTAGAACTTTACGCTCATCACAAAGCCAATCCGCTTACTCCTATAATTTTAATATTGATTCAACTGCCGATACTTTTTATGTTGTTCAAGATATTTAACGGCGGCATAAATGAGGAATCTTTAAGTTTCCTATATTCCTTTGTTAGCCGTCCGGAGACGATTAATCACACCCTTTTGGGGTTGGTGGATTTAAGCCGGACGAGTTTTTATATAGTCATTTTGGCGACCGCCACCCAGTACCTACAATCAATACTCTCTATTCCTAAGCTCAAGCCGGGAGCCAATTTGACCCAGGCGGAAAAGATTGGGCGCAGCATGGTTTACGTTGGACCGGTTATTACCGCCGTAGTGCTTATTAACCTGCCGGCGGCGTTAGGTTTATATTGGCTCACCACCACTGTATTTTCCATATTTCAGCAGGTCATTATAAATAGAACGTTCAGCCATGGAAAACCTGAAGGAACAAATATCTAAACTCATAGAGTTGATGGGGTTCGGCGCTTTTCATATAGAAGTCGACCCCGAAACGAAACTTTTCTCCGTGATTATTGAAGATGCCGCTATTACCGCGACCAGGTTGCCCACGCTTGTCTTGAATATCAACCGAGTAGCGAGGCTGATAGCTAAAAGACACGGGGTCTACCCAGTGGTCATTGATATCAACAACTACAGGCGGGAGAGAGAAAGATTAATCTTAGAACTGGCTCGCGCCGCGGCGAGGCGCGCGCTCGCGACCGGTGAGCCGGTTAGCCTCCCGGCGATGAATGCTTACGAAAGGCGCCTAATACATACTGAACTTTCTATGAGGCCCGATGTGGCCACCGAGAGCGTCGGCGAAGGAAGGGAGAGATACGTGATAGTCAAGGTGACTAATATTAATTAACTACCTTCAGTATGGCCGGGTTCAAGGTGTTCAGTATCAAATAACCGGCAGCGAGAAGTATAAGCCCGTAAACAGCCGCCTTAATCCATTCTTTAGCGTCCCCTTGTCGCGAAACGTTGCCCGCCGAGGCGATATACATGACTCCGCCAAAAATAATTACACCCAACGCAGCCACGCCCCCTATACCTAGCGCCCAGCCGAAAATTCCATTGAGAGTAAAGCCGCCTCCGAAGTCAATATTGGAAATAGCCTTAACAAGATCCGGGGAGTTTTCCACCGCCAAAACAGTTTTGATTGTCAAGTTTATGCTCATATCTCTATTATAACTCTTTCTCCTTTTTCATTTCTAAGATTTGTTTGGGATTGGTGGTAATCAATTTATCCTCAAAATAAGAAGGGACTATTTGGATGGCGGCGCGTTTCAGGCCCGCCACGAATAACCCCTGCCCCACATCGGCCTCTAAAAGATAGTTTTTCTCAACGTCGGTAAGATTAAACGCTTTAGCCGTAATATCCACCGTTGCTGGCGCCTGCTTAAGGAGAATTTGCAAGGAAGAATTAGTGATGATCGGTCGGCCGTAAGGAGAGGTCAAAAAGTCTTCCACGTCCTGCGTGATGGTGGTAATGCCCAGATAGTATTTTCTCGCTCTTTTAGCGAGACCAAAGAGGAAGGAGGCTGAGTCCGGGTATTTCATCATCCACCACGCCTCGTCTATTATCATAACCCTCTTTTTAAACTCAGCTCTTACCAAGTTCCATATAAAATTCAAAATAATATACATAGCGACGGGCCTTAGCTCGTCCTCAAGATCGCGGATGGAAAAAACTATTAAACGGTTTGCGACGTTAACGTTAGTCGGTTTGTTGGCGAAACCGGCATAACTGCCCTTGGTGAAGCGATAGAGCCGCTCGGCTATGCCCTTGCCGCCTTCCATGCCGGACAAGACCGTCTCTAAATCTTCCAAGAGAGGCGGAGCGATTTTAGAGAAATCTTTGTCGGGCGTTATGTCGCGCGAAGCATACGTTTCGGTTACGGCTCTATCAAGCATAGCTTCTTCTTCCGGCGAAATTTTACCCAACATCAATTTCAACAGTCCGGTAAGGTTTACGATATGCGACTTTAACACTTCGCCCGGTTCCTCGTCCTCCGGAATAATCGGTATGTCGAAGGGATTGATATGGCTTTCCGAATCAAGCGAGATTCTAAACACGCTTCCCCCCACAGCCTCGGCCAAAGGGATATATTCATTTTCCGGGTCGACAATAAGGACGTCGGTGCCCATCATAAGCGACCTTATAACCTCCAGTTTGGTGGCGTAAGATTTGCCGGCGCCGGCTTTAGCAAAGACAACCATATTGGCGTTCTCCATTGAAAATCTGTCAAAAACAACCAAAGTGTTATTATGGCGATTAACTCCATAGAGGATGCCGTCTTCAGAGGTGAGGTCGAGCGAAACAAAGGGGAAGAAAGAAGAAACCGGCCCGGAATTTAAAGGTGTGTGTATACCCATCTCGTCCGTGCATATCGGAGCTACGGAGCCGAGCCCTCTCACCTGTTCGAAATTAGCGGGTTTTAAATTTATAAGTTTGGCGTCCAATATATTGGTGATTTCCGCCTCCAGTCTATTCAGGTCCTTTTCCGAGTCGGCGTAGATGGTAAGATAAACACTCACATTAAAAAGTTTTTCTCTAGCCTGTTGTAAAGAATCGCGAAGGGATTCTACGTCTTGTAAGGCGGTCTCCAGTATCGGATCCCGCACCAGCCCCTTCTCTTGGTTTGATGCCATCTGTGACTGTATCTGGGTAGCTTTCCTGCGGAGGTTCCTCAAGGCGATACCGGTGTCTACCGGGTGGATGAATATGGAAACGTCGGTCAGCTCGGGCAAGTTGATAATCGGCGAGAACCAGCCGCTTGATAGATACCTAGGGTAACTCAAGACAAAAAGGGTTTTGCTGAATTTATTGCCAAGTCTTAGATAGTTGGGATTTATTTCAACCGATGAAGGAGCAATAACATCGTCTATGCTGCCCCCGATTTCTTCTCTGTTTACACTGACCCCCCTTTTTTCTATGGTAGCCGGGTTGTAGAAGTTATAAAAAAGCTCTAACAGTTCAGAGTCCTCTAAACTTATAGCTCGGAGTCCTACTTGCCGCAATCCGGTTACAACCTGTTCTACTCTTTGGTGAAGCTGTTCTCTGTGGGTAGGGAGTATAGTGGCCTCTCCTTCGGGTGTTGTCGGTTGGCTTTTTTTGCCGAAGCCCGGTATTAACGAAATGCCTGGCGTCTGCGTTATGGAAACGGGGTCATAAGGCACAATCACGAAAAAACTTTTGGTCATCACGGCATTTGCCTCCACAAACGCTTTGACAAATTCCCGGTACTCGCTTATCTGGGTCTTTAAGAGGTCGCTTTCTTCGCGTTCCGCCCGCTCCTCCAGCCTTTTTAAATAATCCTCGATGTTTAATTTTCTGGAATGAATAATTACCTGTATGGAAAAATCCAGAGAATTCAGAAAGTTTTGATAAGCGTAAGTTATAACATTTTGCTCTTCTTCGGATTTTAGGTCGAAATTGAGCCCGTCAACTAAAATAACGCGGCGCAAGCCCCCGTTTTTCAAAACCACCACGCCGTCTTTAATGTCCCTTACTTGGACGAATTGTTGGGTGCGGCCTGTTTGTTGAGTTTCGGACATGCTTTCATTATAGCTTGATAACTTGATAGCTCAATAGCTATTTAGCTCGTTAGCTAATTAACTAAACGGCGAAGCCGCTAATAAGCTATCGGTAGTCTATGCGTCTCGCGACTTCGCGTTCGCCGGTGACACGCTTGATAACCTCGTACCTCTCTTTAATCTCATACTGCGATATCCCGAAGTTTCCCGGCGCGATAGTTCTTTCCCTTTTGGGGATAGCCGCCTTAGAAGTAGTCATCTTGTCCAAGAGGCTCTTAATCCCTCCCAAAACAGGCAACTGCTTTTTTGGGATAGCCGGCACTTGGAGTGAAGACTGCGGCGATTCTGGTTTTAAGGTGTATATCCTCGGACTCCAAGTGTATTTGAAGGCGGCTTGGATAATTATAATGAGCGGCCTGCCGTTTACTTTTACAAAAGCGAGCGAAACGCTTACTCCAACCAGAATGAACACTATAATAAGCCACAGCCACAGCTTTAACACGAAGAACAAACTAAAACTTATCACCCCGGCTATAGCGACGTAGATAAACTGCCTTAAAGTGAATGGCCCTACGATTTTGTCCTCCGTTTCTATAAATTGAGGTACTTGAAATTGCATTATTCTAAAGGTAAATCTTTTAAGTCAACCACGTTGTTGGGGTGAATCTGTGCCGCCGGTTTTTCTTTTGGCGTTTCGCTTTGCGGTTCTGGGGGAGCAGCTCCTTCAAAGGGACTTAGCGGCGTTCTGAACTCGGAATAGTGAACTATTCTTGACGGCTGGCTTGGCGTTCTCCCTGTTTGTGGTTCGGATTTTTTTGTTTCTTCTCCCAGCTCCACGCGTGCCGCCGATTCAGCCTCCGTATTTCTCTTGTACTCTTCGCTGAAGGTAGGTTTATAAAACGTCGGTCTTTGGGTGCTGTATGACGGAGCTTCTTTAGCCGGCTCCACCTCTTCTTCTTCGTGTATTATGAGCGGAGCTTCGTGTACTGGTTCTGATTCTTCTTGTGCTTTGGGTGTTGGCGATTCTTGTTGTTTCTGGGGCACGACGGGTGGAGGCGCGAAGGTCGGACGGAGAGGGGTGGCTTCTTCGTGTCTTTTTGCGAGTATTTCTTCAGAAGTCTTAATATTGTTTAAAACAGGCGCAAGTACGTTACTTCTAAATTCATTTAGAACGGCTCTTGCCGGGGCCTCTTGCAGCCCCAAGTTTGCTTGAACTTCTTTTACAAACTCTTCTTCAGTGGCAAAACTCATTACAAAATCACCCAAGAGAGTTGATAATATCGTGGCTTCCGCGATGCTTAAGTTGTTTTTGGGCGAAGCTTTGGCGACGAAGTTGGATATTTCGTCTCCAAGGATAATATTTTGAAGAGCTTCGGGTAGCGACTCAAATCTCTCTACGACTTTTTCCTGGGATATTTCTTTCATGCTTTTTTATCCTCTTTCGGTTTTTCCTTAGGTTTTGTTTCTCTGTACAGGCTGAACATTCTCTGACCTCCGTGAGTTTCCCACCACCTCTTAACGTCGTCCGTTAACCTGCCTTCATTAGACAGATCGGAAATTATTCTCTGCGACTCCTCTTTAAAGGCGATCTTTTGTTCCCTGTTCAAAGCCTTAAACAATTCACCGACATGCGCCGAAGAGGTCGTAAACGCCGCCTTTAAGAAAGCGTCGCGCAACATACTGTGTTGTTCCTGTGTTAGTTTACTCTTTTCATCAGGTTTTTCGCTTAGTAGTGCTTTAAGATCAAAAGCATCTTTTAGGCTACCGGCATCTACAAGCTTCACCAAGCGATCAACTTCTCTGTCTGTGTTTTGTCGTTCACCGCCCTTAAGAGGTTTTATTACGGATGGAGTCAATAAGCGTTTTCTTCCGAATAACGCCTCCTCTTTTTCGAATCTTTTTTGTTCAGCGTCGGAAAGCTTTGTTGGCGGCTTGCTTTCGGGGATGATAAGCCCAGCTCCCGCTAACAGCGTTCCAGCCGCAGTTGACGGCAGGTCTAATTGCTTAGTTATAAGCTTCAGCCTTTCAGCTTTCTTTTCCTCTTGCTTCGCTTTTTGGGTTTCACCCATCTGTTTGTACATCTCCGCCCTTTGTTCGGCTCTTAACTGGCGGCCCCCCCAGAATTTTTGAGACGCTTTATTGGCGCCCCCCACAGCGAAGGAAGCGCCCTTCATGATATATTCGCTCCCCACCGCCCCCATTTTGTTAGCCGCGTAAATACCTATCAAGCTGAAAAGTATTAAAATTATCATTTGGGCAATTTTCACATAAATATCGCCGCCCGTTCCCGTGGAATACGCCAGGTAACTATCGGTTACAGTCATAAAGAAGACGATTAACGGTCCGAAGAGTGACCACTTTATTATATTGTTCCACCAGCCGCTCCAAGCGTTGCCCAGCCCCGGAACGCTGACCTTAGGAAATATATATCCCAGCCAAATAATTGGAGCGAATATTAAGAGTAGGTTTATCACAACATACCTTATAATCAGGAAAGATAAGAGTACTAGGTTTGTCACCGCCATAATAACGGTTAAAAGGCTGGCAAAGACAAGTGAGAAGTAGGATATAAAGAAGTGGCCGATAATATTTTTTAAAAGATCAAACAACCCGGTAGTCGCGTCCTTTACTACCCCCGCAACACTACTAAAGAATCCCGTGATGCCACCGATTAAGTTACCAAACCAACTTTTTTGGTCTCCACCATCTTTATCTAATTCTTTTTCCAATTTTTTTTGCTCAGCTTCCGCCTGTGCATCAACGTTTAGAGAGCTTAAACCGACGCTTTTCTGAAGTTCCGTCTTAATTAGATCATACTTTTCTACTACATTAACTTCATTGACTATATTGCCGATGCATGGCTGGCCGGAGTATATGAACGCCGCCGTTAAACTATTGCCTATATTTACCACCGCGAGCGCGAAAAACATGGTAAAGTTTATAAGGAGAGCGGCCGTAATTATTTTGCTTAGGGTGTTTTTTGCCGATAAGCTTTCCCAGCGCAACATTGTTCCAAAAGCAGTTAAGACGAGCGCCAGGACTATGCCGATGTTGGCAATGCTCAAAATGACTCCATAGCCGTAATTTACGAAACTTCCTTCTCCTATGGCGAGGTTTAAATCAAGCGCCGCCAATATAAGTTTGCCGATGACAAAACTGGTTAAAGTGGCTATAATTCCCCACCAAGCCGCTTGGTTCCACCAATTCACCAGGGTGTCCACCAGATCGTCTATGGGCTCTGCCGCACCGCCAACGTACGGCAATTTTTCCGCCCAGCTAGTTGCATAGTTTATAGCCTTTAACTCGAGCCTAGTTATAAATAAGTCAACGACAAAACCTGGTATCTTGGAGCCGAGTTGAGAAAGGCTTTTATCGCAGGTTGCGAGTGATGCTTTGGCATCGTCCACGACTGCCGCTGAAGCCGTTCGTGGGAAGACAAAAGAAAAGGTGGACGAAACGATGGAAACCAAAACAAGGAATGTTAAGATATGCTTCCTGCTGATCATTTACTAAATAATATCACTTTTTAGCGTGAAATACATTATCCACGCTTAAATTAAGGAGATCTTCAACGCTTAGATTCTGTGGCCTCATGTCTGGTTTTATACCTTGTTCAGTAAGCCTTTTCACCGCCTCTTCCTTAGGGATTTCCAGTCCGGCAGATAAGTTGTTAAGTATGGTTTTTCTTGGTTGTTTGAATATTATCTTGATTAGCTCGTAGTACCGTTTAACCGCTTTTTTATCTACTGTTTTTGGCACGAGTTTTATAATGGCGCTGTCTACCTCCGGAGGGGGATTGAACGCCTTTCTGTTTACCACGCCGGCAATGGTAGGTGTTGCCCAAAACTGTACGCTTGCCGCGAGTAAGTTCATCTTGGGCGGGTTAACGCAAATTCTTTCCGCAACTTCTTTTTGAACGGTGAGCACAATTAATTCGGGCTTGTGTTCCAATTCGCCTAAAATTCGCAGTAAATAACCGGTAATGTAATATGGAATGTTGCCAACTACTTTGTAGTTGGAATTTCTAATTTCTAATTTCAAATTTCTAATTAATAACGGTAAAGTTTCCAGTGCGTCGCCGTGAATAATTTCAGTATTTTTATCCGATGCAAATTTTTGTTGAAGAAATTGAACAAGTTTTTCATCTTTTTCTATCGCAATAACCCTACATTCTAAATTCTGTATTCTAAATTCTTTCGTAAGCTCGCCATGCCCCGGTCCGATTTCGACGACGACATCCGAAGAATTTATCTCCAACAAATCGGCAATCTGACGAAGGACCTTCTCGTCGCTCAAAAAATGCTGTCCCAATCTTCTTCCCATCAGATTAAGTGGATTTCGTCTTCGTCTTTCCAGTTTCTTACACCCTCAAAATCAATGAGTTCCGGCGGGATCTCGTAAAGGAAGCGCGAAGCAATTCCGTAAAAGCTTATAACAAGTTTTTTCCTCGCCCTTGTCATTGCCACATACATTAATCTTCTCTCTTCTTCGATGCCATCGGTAGAAATAAGAGATCTCTGATGCGGCAGCACGCCCTCATTTACGCCTGCGAGATAAATATTGTCGAATTCCAGTCCTTTGGATAAGTGAATGGTCGAGAGCCTTACGGCTGGCTTAGCCGTGGTCGACTTGACGCTGTCTGTTGCTTCCAAAAGCGACAACCTTTCAATAAATTCCTGAAGAGTTTGAAAGTTGCTCGCGAAGTTGATGAGTTCAATTATGTTTTCCAGCCTTTCCTCGGAGTTATCGAACTTGGCGCCAAGGTAAGCTTCGTAATTAGTCGTTTTCATAAAGAAACCGACAAATTCTACAGGGGACAAGCTTTCAGCCATTTCGGGAAGCTTTTCCTTAAGCGCCCTAAACTCATCTCGCCTGAATGTTTTGTCCAGGCGCTCCAAGCTTATCTCGTCCTTGGGGTTAAAGCCGTAACGCAGTCCCGCCACCACGTCTTTAATTTCTTTTCTGTCGTAGAATTTTAGTCCGCCGAATATTTCGTAGGGAATAGAATTAAAATTGAGCGCTTGTTCAATGGCGCGCGATTGGGCGTTGGTCCTGTACAAAATAGCCGTCGGCCAATCTTCGCCGAACCTTAAAACCTCGCTTACTATTTTTGCCGCTTCATCTTCCGCGCCCTCGGCGGCTATAACCTTTATGGGGTCGCCATCATCGTTTGATGTCCAAAGTTTTTTGGGTCTTTGGAGTTTGTTGTTTTTAATAACCTCGGCGGCAGCCTTAACAATATTGCTGGTGGAGCGGTAGTTTTCTCCGAGGTGGACGATCTTGGCTTCGGGCCAGTCTTTCTCAAAGTTAAGGAAATTTCTGAAATCCGCCCATCGGAAGCCATAGATTGAATTATGGACAACTAAGCCGTTAGCAACATAATTGTGAACATTTTTCACGTCTAAGTCATATACAAAACCTTTGTATTGTTCAACTTCTACGCTTTTAACAACGTCCTCTTTAACCTTATCCCTTTCTTTTACCGCTATGAGCATACTTGGTCGTACGTGGCTCGCTGGCTGAAAGGAGAGCCTTTTGTTTTTAGTGAGATTGGCGTTTCTCACAAATTCCACCTCCGATTTAACTCGGTTTAATTCATTCGCAATTTTTTCTATTTTTTCGTGATTCAAACTGGCAATTTCAAGTCGCCAGTCGGAAAGTTTGCCTTCGCGAGTTTTAAATCCTAATCTTTCAATCTCATTTTTAAGTTTTTTATCTTTTGTGTTCACGCCGATGCGACTCATCCCCCATGGATGGATTAAACTTTTTCTCCTGTCGTCGAATAGAGCCACCCTAATGCGTAAGCGTTTCGCAGAATGGCGTATTGTTCCTTGTGGAATAAAGTGGGGGTAGCTAAAGTACAATAATTCGTCGTGCATTAACTTTTGAACTCGGTTTTTTGTGTCAATTGATTCATAGAGATTATTGATTAATTCTTGGTTGAGTTTTGTGCTACGGCCGTTTGTATGAAACACCACTGTTGGTATCCCATATTTGAAAGCGTAATAGTACTCATAGTATTCAGCCTCTTCTCTTGTTGAACATACTTTAAGCACCCACATTTTGTCGGCCTTTTCTTGATTACTTCTCACATTTACCCCAATTTCTAATTCTCTATTTTTAGCTTTGCGCGCTCCCTTGGTTAGCCCAACTCTAAAACCCTTATCCTTTCTATACATTAAGTAAACAAAATATATATTTTCTTTCAGTTGAAACCTAGTGAAAATTATATGATTAGGGGTTAGTTTTAAGATATTGCCCTTATTGGTGGTGATTTTAATTATATTGCCGTTATATTTCGTTTTCTTAATTTTGGAAATCCCCGTTTCGTAAGTGTCGCCGTTGCCGCTCGCGGCTATTACGGTGTTTTTCAAAGATAAGTCCTTAATCATCTTACAACCTTTTGAGGTGGAAATTTTAGTGGTGGGCAATACACACTGATTATCATCTCCCACGACATTCAGGTTGCGATGCTTATTAGCCAATAATTTTACTAAAGCATATTGGCTGGTGTTGATGTCTTGGAACTCGTCAACCAGAATATGCTCAAACTTGTTTTGATACAGTTCTAAAACATCCTGATGCTTCTGGAACATTTTCACCACCTTCTCTATAAGGTCGTCGAAGTCAAAAGCGTTCTGCGCCCTTAATTTATTTTCATACCCCTCAAAAAGAGTTTTAATCGGTTCCTCGAGGTCGTCCAATGAGACGAGCTCGTCTTTAATAAAAGATATTTTTTTCTGCATTTTGGGAGGCGGAAACTTTTCGGCGCCGAGGCTTAAGTCATTCAAAGTTTTCTTTATAACCTTGAGCGAGTCGTCGTTGTCGAATATGACGAAATTTTTAGTGCGTCCGGCAAGTTCTGGCTCGTTCCTCAAAACTTTTGCGCCAAAAGAATGAAAAGTACCCAAAAACGGCAGGTTGTTTAGATTTTTCACCATCCCCCTAACCCTGGCTTTTATTTCGTCCGCCGCTTTGTTGGTGAAAGTTATCGCTACTATCTTTTGCGGCGGCACGCCATCCTCGATTAACTTCACTAATCTCTGGGTAAGCGTCCTTGTTTTTCCGCTCCCGGCTCCGGCTGATATTAAAAGAGGACCGTTCCCGTGGCGCACTGCCTCTTCTTGTTCCGGATTCAGCGCGGATTGATTTTTTGCCTTAGGAGTCATAACATGGAGTATTAAAAGTATACTACTTCTCCCTCAACCTTAACTGAAAAGCTTCAGCGATGTGTTGCGGCAAAACTTCTTCACTCTCGTCCAAGTCCCCGATAGTGCGAGCGGTTTTTAAGAGGCGGTAGTAACCGCGGCTGGAGAGCAGTGATTTCTCAAAAATCTCTTTCAACAACTTATCAGCTTCTTTGGTTAAGTTAATCAGTTTGTCGCAATCTTTAGAACTAAGTTCGGCGTTAGTTATCGCTTCCACGTTATTTTTGCCGAATCGTTTTTGTTGTATCGCTCTCGCTCGTTTCACCGCTTCTCTTTGTGACCTACCGGTCGCGGGCCTAACGCCCGTTAAGTTGTCAAAGTTTGTTCGCGGAACATTTATCTGAATATCAATTCTGTCCAAGAGCGGTCCGGAAATCTTTTTTTGATATCTAAAAACTTCGTAAGCGCTGCAGCGGCATTCTTTTTCGGGATCTCCGTAATAACCGCAGGGGCACGGATTCATGGCGGCAACCAGCATAAATCTGGCTGGGTAAATTAGATTGCCCTTAATTCTGGAAACGGTTATCTCGCCGGATTCCAGTGGTTGGCGCAAAGCTTCCAGTAAATCTCTTCTGAATTCCGGAAGTTCGTCCAGAAACAGAACTCCTCGGTGGGCGAGGCTGATTTCCCCGGGTCTCGGGGTTTGCCCGCCTCCGACCACGGCTGCCGGCGAGGCTGTTTGGTGCGGCGCCCTGAAAGGCCTCGTTTCCAAATGCGAGCCGTTTAAGAGTCCCGCCGCGCTCCATATTTCGGAGGCTTCAACGGATTCTTCAAGGGAGAGCGGGGGCAAAATCGAATTTAAAGCCTTGGCGAGCATCGTTTTCCCGGAGCCCGGCGGTCCGCTCATAAGCAAATTGTGTCCGCCGGCAGCAGCCACTACCAGCGCTCTTTTGGCCGAATCCTGCCCTCTTATGTCGTCAATGTCGTAGTCCGGGGAATCTTTAAACAAAAACTCCGTCTTAGGAGAAGCCTCTAATGATTTTAACTCCCCCAAGTGATTAATCAGTTCGCCCAAGTCGTTGACTGGGAAAATTTCCGGTCCGTGGACGAGTCCGGCCTCGCCGGCGTTTGCCTTCGGAAGAAAAACCTCTTTTAAGCCGAGGCGATCGGCAAGTATGGCGAAATTCAAAGCCCCGGCTACGGGTCTCAGGTCGCCCTTTAAAGACAACTCGCCTAAAAATATCTTACCTTCCGGCGAAAACTCTTTTATCTGACCGCTCGCGAGCAAATATCCGACAGCTATAGCCAGGTCATATTGCGAACCGGTCTTTTTTATATCTGCCGGAGCGAGATTGACGGTAATTTTCCTATTTTCCTTATTTGGTGGTCTAAAGCCGGCGTTTTTTATAGCCGAACTAACTCTTTCTTTGGCTTCAGACAATGCTTTATCGGCGAGCCCTACAATATTAAAACTGTGGAGGCCGACATTTAGGTCAACCTCCACTTCTATTAATTTGGCTTTAACTCCCTCGAGTTCAGCCGAGTAAACTTTCGCAAGATGCATCAAAAGCTATTCTTCTCCCTTTTTTTCCTTAGCTTTACACTCTCTGCAGAGGCGTGACTCCGGATTCACTTTAAGTAAGTCCAGAGAAATGTCTTTGCCGCAGTCTTCACAGACTCCATAAGCTCCCGCGCCGATTTTATCCAAGGCGAGATTTATATCGCCAAGCCTCTCTTTTAAGGAAGCGGTTATACCCTCTTGGGTGACTATCTCTTCCATTTCGTCGGACTCCTCTTCGCCGTGGTCGACATCACTACCCAACTCTGTGCTGCCTAACCTCTTAATTTCTTTTTCTACTGTCTTTTTCTCTTCTTTAAGAAGAGATTCTAATTTCGCGATTTCTTCTTTGGGAATCATAACCTCATCTTAAATTAAAGAGTTCAAAAGTCAACCCCGTCACCAAACTGCGATAAGATTAACTCAAGTTATCGCAATCAAATAAACTAGGCAACAATTAAAACAAAGGTCATGAATAAATATTAAGCAGCAAGTTAATCAGATAACTTGCAATCGCAGTTATGGTGCGGGGTCAACCCCGCTAAAATAGTTGTTTCTAACAGGGTATAATAGGGAGGATGATTTATTCGGTTTCCGGGAAGCTCACAGCAAAGAAAAACGCCTACGCCGTTATTAACGTCGGCGGCTTGAGTTTTAAGGTTTTTATTTCCCTGAACACTTACAAGAAGTTGCCGGAAATAGGGGAGGAGGCAAGTCTACTCGCTCATTTACATCTAAGAGAGGACGACGTAAGTCTCTACGGGTTTTTAGAACAGAAAGAATTAGATCTTTTCGAATCTCTAATTTCAGTTTCAGGCATCGGTCCCAAAACAGCTTTGAATATTCTAAGCGCCGCTCCGGTTGACAGGCTCTCGGGCGCCATCGCTAAAGGTGAAACCGATCTAATACAAAAATCATACGGCATAGGCAAAAAGACCGCCGAACGCATTGTAATGGAGTTGAAGGACAAGGTTTTTGTCGGTGACGGCAAAGGCGAAGACATGGTGCGACTTATAGAGTCGGATTCAGACGTTTACGATGCTTTGATGAGCTTGGGTTACGCGGCTCGACAGGTTAAGGAGGTTATAGGCAAAATTGATCCAAAACTTAAGAACGTCGATGATCGTCTGCGCGATGCCCTGAATAAAATAAAAGGATAGATTATGGATAAAGTTCTCGCGGGCATAAAAAGGTTTGTCCCTCGACCGGTTTTCAACTTACTTGCTCCAGTTTACCACTGGAAACTGGCTCTCCTTGGCGCCCTAATGTATGGCTTCCCATCCAGGTCCATGAAAGTGGTGGGGGTTACGGGGACGAGTGGCAAGACCACCACTGTTCACTTTTTAGAGGCTATCTTCAACGAAGCCGGTTATAAAACAGCTTCTTTGTCCGGCTTGAGCTTTAAAATTTTGGATAAAGAAGAACCGAATTTACTGAAGATGACCACGCCTGGCAGATTTCGCGTGCAGAGATTTCTCGCTGAAGCCCACAGAGCCGGAGTGGAGTACGTATTTTTAGAAGTGACCTCCGAAGGCATTAAACAATTCAGGCATAAATTCATTAAGTTTTACGCTGCTCTACTCACTAATCTCTCTCCGGAACACATTGAATCTCACGGAGGATTTGAAAATTACAGAGAGGCTAAGGCGAAACTTTTTAAAATTGCTCCGGTTCACGTGTTAAACGGAGACGATGAGAATTTTGATTTCTTTAGTCGCATCCCGGGAGAGAAGAAAGTTGTTTTTAGGAAATCCGATTATCCGCAAGACCTAAAAATAAACTTAGCCGGCGAGTTTAATAAAATGAACGCGGTCTGTGCAATGGCTTTCGCCCGACTTGAAGGCGTGCCACCGGAGACCATAAAGCACGCCGTAGAAGAAGTGAAATCACTCCCCGGCAGAATGGAGTTTGTGGAAACGGGCAAGGATTTTAAAATTTTGGTTGACTACGCTTTTCTTCCGCAAGCCCTAAGGAAAGTTTATGAAACATTGAACAGCGATTTTAATTTAATGGGTAAAAAACTTATTTGCGTTATCGGCGCCGCCGGAGGCGGCAGAGATAAGTGGAAGCGATCGGTCTTAGGAGACGTGGCGGCTGAATTTTGCAGGGAGGTTATCGTGACGAACGAAGACCCTTATGATGAGGATCCTATGGAAATTATCCGCGAGGTTTCGGGTAAGCACGATTTTTCTAAAATTTTAGACAGGCGCTTAGCTATACGCGATGCTTTAAAATCAGCGAAGAAAGGCGATGTGGTGGTTATTACTGGCAAGGGGGCGGAGCCGTGGATAGTGGAGGCGGGGGGCAGAAAGGTCGCTTGGGACGATAGGGCGATTGTAAGAGAAGAGTTAAAAAATATATAATTCAATTAGTCATGAAGCTCAAGTTTTTCGGCGGCGCCAAGATGGTGACCGGCGCCAACTATCTTTTAGAATCAAGCGGCGAAAAAATTGTTATTGATTGCGGATTGCACCAAGGCAGTAATTATTGCGAGCGTCATAATTTTAATCCCTTCGGTTACGACCCCAAAGAAATCAAGGCAGTTTTTGTCACCCACGCTCACATAGACCACACTGGTCGCCTGCCCAAACTTTATAAAGACGGTTTTAGAGGAGTGATTTATTCCACTCCGCCCACCAAAGATTTCGCGCGGGAGCTCTTATTGGATTCGGAGGATATATTAAGGCGGGAAGCGGAGAGGGAAAAACGTGAGCCGCTTTATACCGCCGAGGATGTGGACAATATGATGAAGCTCTGGGAAAGCGTTGATTATAAGGAGTCGGTTCAGGTGGGACCTTTTCAAGTGAAGCCTCTTAACTCCGGGCATGTTCTCGGGTCGGCCTCTTTCGTTATTGAGGCAGAAGGCAAAACTATAATTTTTTCCGGAGACCTGGGGAATAGCAATCCGCCCTTAATCAAAGAGTGGGAGCCAATCACCACGCCCGTTGATTACTGCCTTATAGAGTCGGCTTACGGCGACAGGATTCACGAGGACGTTGATAAAAGGAAAGAGTTATTGGAGGACGTTATAGAAGAAACCATAAAAGCCGGAGGGGTACTTATAGTTCCAGCCTTCGCTTTAGAGAGAATACAAGGACTTCTTTATCAGTTGAACGAGTTAATTGAGAATGGACGCATACCAAAGTTGCCGGTATACGTGGACAGCCCCTTGGCCATAAAGCTAACCGCGGTTTATAAATGGCACGAGCGTTATTTTAATGATGAAGCTTGGAAGTTGGTTTCAAACGATAAATCGCTTTTCAGTTTTCCCGGACTAAAACTTTCTTTCGCCAAAGAAGAATCGATGAATATAAAAAAAGTTCCTCCGCCTAAGATAATTATTGCCGGTTCGGGCATGTCCCAAGGTGGAAGGATTCTATTCCACGAAAAAGAATACTTACCCGACCCTAAAAGCACCATTCTCTTTGTCGGTTATCAGTCAGCCGGTTCTTTGGGTAGACGGATCTTGGACGGGGCGAAGACGGTAAGAATACTGGGAGAAGAAGTGCCCGTAAACGCCCGGGTGGTTCACATATCCGGTTACTCGGCTCACGCTGACCAAGAAAGGCTTTTGAAGTGGCTAGAGCCGATGAGAGGAACCTTAAAAAAAGCTTTTGTGGTCCAAGGCGACCCCGATGTCAGCGAAAAGTTTGCTTCTCTGGTTCAGGACAAATTCGCCGTAGAAGCTGTCGTTCCTTCCGAAGGCGAGGAGGTCGTGTTAGAATAGTTGAAGAGATTCTAATGATTACCAAGCCGCGTTATAAAATCTGCGTTTCCGGCGCTGCTGAAACTGGAAGTTGCGGTCCGGACGCTTTTAAAATAGCCGAAGAGTTGGGGAGAGAGATAGTCCGACACGGTTGCGTTCTGGTTGAAGGCGCGACTACCGGTTTTCCTTTCTGGACCGCCAAGGGGGCGAAAAAAGAAGGCGGCATGGTGGTTGGTTTTTCGCCGGCAGTAAGCGAAAAGGAGCACGTGAACGTTTATAATTTGCCCACAGATTACCACGACATCATTGTCTACACCGGAGCCAACTACTCAGGGAGGAACTTGATATTAACCAGAGCAGCGGACGCGGTTGTTATCGGTTGCGGCAGAATGGGTACTATCAATGAATTCACCATCGCTTTTGAAGACGGCAAGCCGATAGGAATTTTAGAAGGAGCATGGGAGACGGATGAAACCTTAAAGAGTCTTATTTCAAAATCTCATCGGGCTGAAGAAAGAAAGGATAAAATAGTTTACGCCAAGGACCCCAAAACGCTTTTGGACAAACTGGTTGTAATCATAGAGAAAGAGAAAAAAAGTAATAACCACTACTTATAAAGGTCGAAAGAAAATTTATAACATGCCTAGCAAAAAAGGACCAAAAGTTATCGGCACGGTCACCCATTACTACAGCAATATCGGTGTGGCGATAGTTAAATTCGTGAAAGCGGTTAAGGTCGGCGAAGAAGTTCATTTTAAAGGCGCGACTACCGACTTCGTGGTGAGTGTTGTTTCAATGCAGTATGACCATAAAGATGTTTCTTCCGCCAAAAAAGGCCAAGAGGTCGGTATTAAAGTGAGCGATAAAGTAAGGGAGGGTGACGAAGTTCTTGAGGTGGTATAAGGAGTTAATTCTGCCGGCGGGGCTACTATCAGCTCTTATTATAGGAGCCGGGATGTTCGCCTTGCCTTATGTTTTTGTGAAAGCCGGATTTTTAGCCGGTTTTTTGTATCTTGTCTTGGGCGCCGCGATCTTCTCGACTTTACACGTTATGTATGCCGAGGTTATTGAACTCACTCCCGGCAAACATCGTTTCGTTGGTTACGCGGAGATCTACTTGGGGAGAGCGGGCAAGTGGATGTCTATTGTTGCCGTTCTTTTGGGCATAATACTCACGCTCACTATTTATTTAATCCTCTCGGCGAGTTTTATAAAACTTTTAGCACCGGATTTGTCTTCCACGATAAGCGTTCTTATCTTCTGGACTTTAGGAAGCGCTGTAGTTCTAATGTCCTTAAACAGGTTGGCTAACTTTGAGTTTGCGGTGACGCTTGCCATGGTGGGCATTGTCGCTATCCTTTTTATTCTGGGATTTACGAGGACGGACTTGGGCACGTTATCATCCCTGCCGGTTATAAACCCTAATCAACTTCTTTTGCCCTACGGCGTCGTGCTTTTCTCTTTAGCTGGGAGAGCGGCCATCTCCTCCGTTAAGGAATATTTTTTTAAAAGGGGGCTTGATGGAAAGAAATTCAAGAGGGCTATCATCTGGGGAACGATAACCCCAACGGTAGTTTACGCTTTTTTTGTGTTAGCTATTATCTGGCTATCACCCGGGGGCGTTACCGAAGATGCTGTCTCCGGGATACAAATATCTTTTCCCGGTGTTATGGGCTTGATCGGGCTTCTCGGGTTTTTTGTGATTTGGACTTCCTATTTTTTCTTGGGGATTGAAGCCAGGGATATTTTAAGATACGACTTCAAAATACCGTTACTCGCGGCATCAATTTTAATTGTCTTTCTGCCGCTTATTTTATATTTCTGGAGCAGCCAAAATCTCATCTGGTTTATTAGTATCGCCGGTGGAATCTTTCTGGCGCTCGAGAGTATTCTAATCCTGCTTATTAGAAGAAGGTTGCGCCCAATAGGCATTTGGGGGCACTTTATTATATTATTGCTTCTTAGCGGCATCGTTTACGAAGTTTTTACTAATCTCCCGTTGCCCTCTTAGTTCAACGGACAGAACGCGAGATTCCGGATCTCGTGATAGGGGTTCGATTCCTCTAGAGGGCGCAAAAGAAGCAGGCTCGCCCCGTAGCTCAACTAGTTGAGCTACGGGGTTCATTCCTGCCGGAAGCACAAAATTGTATACTTGGTATAGTTACTAATAATGCTTTTCACTGAAATTGTCATTGCGGTTATCTCGGCGGCGGCCATAGGTATCTTTTTCCATATCTTGCGCCAGCCGTCAATTATCGGCTTTATAGTCGCTGGACTTATTGTGAGTTCCTTGGGATATCTTGCCCAAGAAAACGCCCAAGTGATTGGCAACTTAGCCTCGATCGGAGTAGCCCTTTTGCTTTTTATCGTCGGGCTGGAGATGAACATCAAAGAGTTGCGTCATGTTGGCAAGCCCGCCATTCTTGTCGGTTTGGGGCAAATTATTTTCACTTTCACTATCGGTTACTTTATCTGTTATGCCTTAGGGTTTACTAACTTAACTTCGTTCTATATCTCCATTGCCCTTACGTTTTCTTCAACCATCGTGGTGGTAAAGCTGCTTTCGGAGAAAAAGGACCTAAAGAGTTTGTACGGTCGTATTGTTTTGGGGGCTCTCTTAGTACAAGATCTGGTGGCTATTTTGGTTATTCTGTTCCTCACCGGATTTAGCGGTAAAGAGGCGGTTGGCATGGGGTTTGTGGTAACGCTTCTAAAAGGTGCGGTGTTTGTGGGGTTGCTAGTCCTGGCTTCTAAATACCTGCCAAAACTTCTTGACCTGATTGGCAGGTCGAGAGAACTCCTCTTTCTTTTTAGTATTGCTTGGGCGTTGGGCATTGCGGCATTAGCCGGTTCAAACGTGGTCGGTCTTTCGATAGAGGTTGGCGGGTTTTTAGCCGGGCTTTCTCTTGCCGGGTCAGCCGAGAATTTTCAGATATCGTCAAGGTTGCGCCCGCTTAGAGATTTCTTTCTTATACTTTTCTTCGTGGGCTTGGGGACCAATATGATCCTTGGAATAACGCCCGAACTTATAACTTCCGCCGTTGTCCTTTCGCTTTTTGTTTTAATTGGCAACCCCATCATTATTCTTATCGTGATGTCTGTAATGGGTTACCGCGCGAGGACAGCGTTTCTCTCCGGTCTTACTTTTGCCCAAGTATCAGAGTTTAGTTTTGTTGTTGTTGCCTTGGGCGGCAGACTTGGACACCTAGGCGCTACCGAGATATCTCTCGTAACGCTGATAGGCATCATCACCATCTTTATCTCTTCCTACTTTATTTACTACGGCGACAGAATTTATGAATTTATGAAGCCCGGGGTGAAGTTCTTAGAGAAGAAGAAAGGATTAATAGAAGAATTTGGAGAGCTGACTAACTTACAAGACCATTTAGTTTTGGTTGGCGTGCACCGGATGGGGCAGGCGATATTAAAGGCCCTTTCTAATTCTACCAGAGACTTTGTGGCGGTTGACTTTGATCCGGTGGTTGTCAAAAGCCTCCGGGAGAGCAATCTACCCGTCCTCTACGGAGACATTACCGAAGAGGCGATTCAGGAATCGGTGGGATTGGACAAGGCGCACGTGGTGATCTCGACAGTGCCTGACTTCAGAGACAATTTAGCCGTTCTTGGGGCGGTCAGGCGTTCTAACTCAAAAGCCAAAATTATTTTGACTTCCGAAAGTGAAACGGACGCCCTGGAGTTGTATGATAAAGGCGCCGACTATGTAATACTTCCGCACTTCTTGGGCGGCAGAGAACTGGTTGAGATTATTGACAGAGACCACAGCTTTACGAGTTTAAGCAAACTCAAAGCTAAAGACCTAAGCCTTATTAAGGCGGATTAGAATAACTTCGTTTGTTGTCTCTTGTGTTCGGTCTCCTCCGGCGCTTCTTCTTTAGCCGATTTTTCTTCAAGAAACTTTTCGTATTTTTTGAGGATTGCCGGCAGTCTTACAAAGCTTTTCTTTAGTTCTTCTTTAACGGTCGTGGAACGGAGCGCTGCCGCCGGGTGATACAGGGGGACCACAAGCTTATCTTTCCACCAGAAGACTTTTCCTTGGTCGCGGGATATTTTAGCTGTCGGCAAAAAGAAATTCATGGAAAATCTACCAAGCGGCGCAATTATCTTGGGGTTGATGATTTCCACTTGCTTCATTAAATAAGGAGTGTAAGCGGCAATTTCCTCGGGGCTTGGGTCACGGTTTTCCGGCGGTCTGCGTTTTACGATGTTTGTTATATAAACATCCTTTCTCTTCCAACCAATCCCGTCTACGAACACGGTTAAGAGTTTTCCCGCCCGGCCCACAAACGGCAGACCTTGTAAATTTTCATGATATCCCGGCGCTTCCCCGATAAACATCACTTCTGCGCCAGGGTTACCATCTCCGAAAACTAAGTTCGATTCTTGCAGCGGCAGAGACTGGTTGCCCTCCATCTCCGTTTTTAGATTATGGAGCGCTTCTTCTTTTGGGCTATAATTAGCTTGTGGCATATATACCTATTTATCTTACTACAAGATTCGTTTATCGCCTTCAAGAGTTCTTAGAACACTGGTATGTGGGCGGTTTTAGAATTATAAGCCATTGGGCGGTCTCATTTTTAGAGAGCCTTGATAAAACTCTCGCCCTACAAGTCACCTTAAGGTATATTTTTGAGCCGCTTTACCAGGATAGAACCATTTTGGGATACATTCTGGGATTCATATTCAGAAGCGGCCGTGTAGTTCTGGCTTCTATTATCTATGTCCTGGTGATTGTCGTGTTTCTTGCCGTTTACCTCGGATGGATGCTTTTTCTGCCTTACGTTCTTTACCGGACAGCTCTGGCTTTTAATTTATTAACCAATATTTCACTATGGATCCGGTAAGAGAGTTTTATTTCAAAGAGCCGCTCTTGGAGATGCCCGTAGTGGGTCGCAAGATAATAAGGTATCTTACATCCGTTTGGGTGGTCATTCTTGTCTCGGGCGCGGTAACGCTTATGCTTTCCGGCACCGACAGACTTTTTTGGCCGGGGTTGCTTATTGGTCTATATCTGGCGCATCGCGCATTCCACTTTAATTTGCCAAAGCTTTCGCCTACTCACCTGCCGACCAAGGGCAGGGTTAATACCGCCGACTATCTGAATCGGCGGACGGTAAGCGCCATTGGGAGCGCCGAGGACAAATGTAGGCTCTTCGGAGGAGATTTTTCTCTATATCTTGCCGGAGAATGTCTACAGACAAGAGAAGTACAGGAAGCGCTTACGCGACTGGACATAGACCATCGCGAATTTAAAAGTAAGCTTGACGAACATTTAGTAAAAAGTTTCGCCGAGAAAAAAGTCAGTCTTAAAGAAACAATCTCTAAAATTAACGAATTAGTTTTGAGATCAATGAACCTCGCTCTTAAAGGGGGCGGCAGCGATGTTGATATTCCCGATATTTTCGCGGCGCTTGCCGACTTAAAAGAAGAGGCTGTGGCTAAAGTCTTCAATATCTTTGGCGTTGCCGCCGACGATTTGGAAAGAGCGCTGATTTTCGGAAGATTTAAGCCCAGATTTTTTTGGCAAAGGGTACCGACAAGTCTTGGCGGATTCGTAAATCAACCCTACAGATTAAGGCATAGGGTTATGAATCGGGCTTGGACAGCCAGACCCACGCCCAGTTTAGACAGGTTCAGCGTTGACTTCACCGATATGGCGCGAGGGGGTATGGCTGGTTTTCTTATCGGTCACGGAAAGGAATACGATAGACTGCTGGATGTTCTCTCAAGACCGAACAAACCCAACGCGCTTTTGGTGGGTGAAGCTGGTTCCGGCAAGGAAGCGATAATCGGACACCTGGCTTATGAAATAATCCACGACCGCGTGCCGCCGCAACTCTTTGATAAAAGGCTGGTTTCTCTTGACTTAAATTCTCTTTTAGCCGGCGCTGACGTTCCCGAACAGCAGGCGAGAATCAAAACAATCTTTGAAGAAATTATGAGAGCCGGCAATGTCATTCTTTACATCCCGGACATTCATAACCTCTCGCGCACTGCCAGCCGTTACGAATTGAATATTATAAATACAATCATTCCACTTATTCTCTCTAACGATTTTCCAACGGTTGGTTCCACTTACCCCAAGGAGTATAAGCAACTCATTGAGACCCAAAGCTCTTTTGCCGAAGCTTTTCAATCTATCCAAATACAGGAGCTTACGCCGGCGGAGGCGGAAAGGGTACTTACTTATGATAGTCTGATACTCGAGAACCAGTACAAGGTAAAAGTCACTTACGGAGCCATAAAAAAGGCGGTGGAAATCGCTTACAAGTACTTCCGTCAAAAACTTTTACCTTCTTCGGCTGATGATCTTTTAAAAGAAGCTTTGGCTGAAGCGGCTCATAAGGGCGACAAAATACTCTCGGCCGACGATATAATTTTCATTGCCGAAAGGAGGATTAATGTGCCCCTACGGGGAGCCGGAGAGAAAGAAAGAGAAAAGTTACTTCACCTCGAAGAATTGATACACGAAAGACTGGTGGACCAAGAGGCAGCCGTAAGCGGAGTCGCGAGAATACTTCGTGAGTACAGAAGCGGCTTGAGTGCCGGTAAGGGGCCAATAGGCAGTTTTCTTTTTGTCGGTCCTACCGGAGTCGGTAAGACGGAGCTTTCCAAGGTTCTCTCCAGGATTCAATTCGGTTCCGAGGAGATGATGCTTAGGTTTGATATGTCGGAATACCAAGACAAGGCAAGTTATTACAGGTTCATCGGCTCGCCGGACGGCGAGATGCCCGGCGCTTTAACCGATGCGGTACTGCGGAAACCATACAGCTTAATACTCTTGGATGAGTTTGAAAAAGCGCATCCGGACGTTTTGAATCTCTTTCTCCAGGTTTTCGACGACGGACGCTTGACCGATAATCTGGGCCGGACCATCGATTTTAAAAATACCATTATTATCGCTACCTCTAACGCCGAATCGGATTTTATCAAAGAATCGCTTGATAAAGGTCTCACTATGGAAGCTATTACCGAAGAGTTGAAAAAGCGCTTGATACGTTATTTCCATCCCGAGCTTCTAAATCGTATGCAGACAATAGTGTTTAAGAGTTTAAGTATGCCTGACATTGTGAGTATCACCCGGCTTTTATTGGACGACTTGGCTCGCACGCTTGAAGAACAGGGAATTAAAATAAAGGTGGAAGACCCCGCCTTAGAAAAAATCGCCGAGCTTGGGTACTCTCCCGCTTATGGCGCGAGACCCTTAAGGGGGATAATCTCCGATAATATTAAAGCGCCTATGGCGGAGATGATTTTAAAAGAAGAAGCGCCTCGAGGAAGCGTTGTCACGGTTTCTTTGGAAAACGATAAGATAAGAATACATGAATCTGCCGACTAAGTTATTCAACGCGTTTAAGGTTAATCGCGTGGTTAAATATTTCGTTCTCTCTGATTTAGTATTGTTCAGTGGTTGGGGTTTGGTTTCGCCGGTCTTTTCCGTCTTCGTTATTGAAGAAGTGCACGACGCCACGCTTTTGACCGTCGGTATAAGCGCCTCCATTTATTGGCTCGCGAGGTCTTTGATACAGATGCCCGTGGCTAACATGTTGGACAAAACCAAAGGTGAAAGAGATGATTTTAACGTTTTGGTATGGGGGTTAATCCTCGCTTCGGTGTCAGCATTTATACTCTCTACCGTAGAGTCGGTAAGAGCGCTCTATCTGGTACAGATTCTGCACGGAGTGGCTTTTGGGCTCTACAGCCCTTCTTGGTCGGCGATTTTCTCGCGGCACTTGGATAAAAACAGAATCGCTTTTGACTGGTCTTTGAACAGCACCACATTGGGGCTTGCCTCCGGTGTCACCGGTTTTTTGGGCGGGTATCTCGCTGTCAACTTCGGTTTTGACGCGGTTTTTGTAGGCGCCGGGATAATGTCATTAGTTGCCGCCTTTCTCATCTTCTCCGCGCCGGAACTTATTCTGCCTAAGCCACTCAAACCGATTCCTCCGGTAAGGTTGGATCATACTCCGAGGACAACGCCTCACTAAGCAATGATATTAGACAGATGAAAAACCACGAGGTAGCCAAAATTTTAGCGGAGATAGGGGAATATCTGGATATGCAAAACGTGCCTTTTAAACCCCGGGCGTATGAAAAAGTCGCCGGGGTTGTAGACGGTTTGGAGGAGGACATCGCGGTTACATACGAACGTGGAGGCATTAAAGCGCTCGGGGAAATTCCCGGCGTTGGCGTTTCTATCGCCGAAAAAATTGAGGAGTACCTGGAAACCGGGCGTATAAAGTACTACGAGGAGCTTAAAAAGAAAACCCCGGTTGATTTGTCTACTCTTACCCAGGTTGAGGGCTTGGGTCCTAAAAAAATCAAGAAACTTTACGAGGAGCTAAGAATAAAAAACTTGGACGACTTGGAAAAAGCAGCTAAGGCGGGAAAAATCAGGAAGCTCGAAAGTTTTGGAGTAACCTCGGAAGAGAATATATTAAAAGGCATAGAATTTTTAAGGAAATCCGGCGGGCGATTTATTCTGGGTTTTGCCATGCCTACCGTGAAAGAAATAGAAGATAGGCTTGGACGTTTAAAAGAGGTTAAGCGGGTGGTAGTGGCCGGTTCGGTGAGGAGGAGGAAGGAAACTATTGGAGACGTGGATGTGTTGGTGGTTTCCTCTAAACCGGCGCCGGTGATGGATTATTTCACCTCCATGCCCGAGGTTATAAACGTTTACGCCAAAGGAGACACTAAGTCAGCCATTAAAATTAAGAACGGCTTAGATGTGGACTTGCGAGTCGTCCCCGTTGAGTCGTTCGGCGCCGCCTTAAATTATTTTACCGGCAGCAAAGACCATAATGTAGCCTTAAGACGGATTGCGATGGACAAAGGCTACAAGTTGAATGAGTACGGCTTATTCAGGGGCAAGAAACAGGTTGCCGGAAAAAGCGAAGAAGAGGTTTATGAAACACTGGGACTTGATTATGTTGAGCCAGAGTTGAGGGAGATGACCGGCGAGATAATAGCCGCCGGCAAACACAAACTGCCGAAACTCATCGGCTACAACGACCTCAAGGGTGATTTACAGACTCAGTCCAGTTGGACGGATGGCGCTAACTCAATTGAGGAATTAGCCCAAGCGGCTCTTAAGGCGGGTCTGGAATATATTGCCATAACTGACCACACAAAAAGGTTAGCCATGACCGGCGGCTTGGACGAAAAAGGGCTTCTTAAGCAAATGGCGGAAATAGATAAGATAAATAAGAAATTAAAGAGTAGGAAAGTTAAAATCACCCTTCTTAAAGGAACAGAGTGCGATATTTTGAAGGACGGCAGCTTGGATATAGACGATAAAACGCTGTCCCAACTTGACGTTGTCGGCGTTTCGGTTCATTCTTATTTCAATCTCCCTAAAGAGGAGCAAACTAAGCGTATCGTGCGGGCTATGAAAAATCCGCACGTGGACATACTCTTTCACCCTACCGGGCGGGTGTTAAATAAGCGCCCCGCTTACGAGGTTGATATGGATGAGATTATAGAAACGGCTGTTTCTACCGGTACTGTCTTGGAAGTCGACGCTTTGCCTGACAGATTGGATCTTAAGGATGAGTACGTGAGAAGATGCGTGGAGAAAGGCGTCAAAATCGCCATTGATTCCGATGCTCACTCCGTGACTCATTTTGCGTACTTGGAGTACGGCATCTCCCAAGCGAGGCGCGGCTGGGCGACGCGGGAAGATGTCATAAACGCATGGCCATTAGAGAAGATGTTAAAAATGCTAAAGTAGAAGCTTGCTTGCCCGCCGAAGCTTTAGCGAAGGCGGGGCCGTTAGAGAAGATGATGAAGTTTTTGAAAAGATGAACAAGGACACAGCTCGAGAAATATCAGCCGGTATTATTGTTTACAGGAGGACCAGTGAGGGTCCGAAATTTTTGCTTCTGTACCACGGCGGACATTACTGGAATTTCGCCAAGGGCAAGATTGAGGCTGAAGAAAAAAGCTTAGCGGCGGCTTTGCGCGAAACTATGGAGGAAACCGGTCTTAGGGAACAAGACCTCCGCCTTAAGAACAGGTTTAAGGCTTACGAAAAATACTTTTTCTTCAAAGGCAAACAAAGAGTTTTTAAAATAGTTATCTTTTATCTCGCTGAAACCAAAAGAAGAGACATCCGCCTCTCGGACGAACACGAGGGATACAGCTGGTTTCTTTATCGCGACGCTCGCCGTATTTTAAAAAACTATCGGGACAGCGAATCTGTTCTAAAAAAAGCCCACGATTTCGTTCGTGGGCAATATGTTCAACCGAAGGGTCCCCCGTCTAAGTCTTAATTTCTTCTACTATTTTCTTAAAAACTTTAGGACTCGTTTCAGCCAGTCCCGCTAAGATTTTCCTGTCGAGTTTCACATTCGACTTCTTCAATAAATTAATTAACTTGCTATAAGTCAAACTGTTCTCGCGCGAGGCCGCGTTAATTTTAGTCTGCCAGACGCTTCTGAAGTTTCTCTTCTTCTCTTTCCTGCCCCTGAAGGCGTGGCTCCAGGCGTGAAGCAAAGCTTCTTTAGCCGCTCTTTCCTTGGATTTCCTGCCCCACTTAAAACCCTTTGTGTAGCGCAGTAATTTCTCTCTCTTTTTATGGGCGATTTTACCTCTTTTTACTCTGGACATGTTCTATAGATATTTAATTATGTTTTTATAATCGCTTCCGGAGACTTTAAGACTGCCGCGCTTGCCGCGTATCTGCCGGCTGGATTTATTGGCACGGAAATGGTCTTGAGCCATTTTCCGCCTGATTAACTTGCCGGTTCTCGTGACCCGTATTCTTTTTTGAACGCTTTTCTTTAACATTATTTTTTGGCTATCTGGGCGCTAAGTCCCCGTCCCGCGTTACCTATCTCCTGCGTTAGGGTATAGGGGATAGTAATCATTCCTAAGAATTCTTGCAACTTTTCTCTGCCTAAGCCCTTCATGCTTTTCTCCCTGCCGCGAAGAGTCAAAAGTATCTCCACTTTATGACCGGCTTCCATGAATTTCTCCAACCTCTTTATTTTAGTTAAAAGATCGTTTTTGGCTTCCCGAAGGCTGATCTGAACTTGCTTCATCTCGAGCGCCTTCTGTACCTGACGTTGCTTCTTAAGCTCCTTCTCTTTTTCATAGCGGAACTTGTCGAAACTCGTGATTTTGGCAACCGGCGGATTGGCGCCCGGGACGATAAGAATTAAATCCATCCCTTTGGCTCCCGCCGCGGCTAACGCGTCTTTTAAGGAGATTACTCCTATGTTGCCACCTTGTTCGTCGATTACCCTAAGAGACGGAGCGGTTATTTGGTTGTTGATTTTGAATTCTTGGATGCGACTATCATAGCGTAGTCTCATACTATAATCAAGATAGTCCTGCCGGCGCCTAGATTACTTTTCTAAAAACTTAACCAGCCTTTCGCAGTTGTCTTCTACTAATTTGCTTTTAATAAAGCTGATTGGGTCGGCTTCTATAGTTGCGCGTTGTTCTCTAAATGATTTTAGTATGAAGCCGCGGAGCATGCCGTTTGCGTCCTCCTCATCTCCGTTTTTTATCTTTCGCCAGTAATTAATCATTGCCCATTTTAAGAGTTCATCGCTGTCCTTTTTATTAAAAGCTTCACGCAAAACGTCACTATTAACTCCCTCAATATGGACATCAAAGAACGGGCCGAATTTCTCCTTAGGCATAAAAGCCATAAATTGCAGCCAAGTTGCCGAGTCAATGTGTTGCACCAGTCCCTCGTGCTCTTTAGAAAAAGAGAGAAAGACGCCGACGTCAGAGAAGTCTTTGTACGACCTTATAAATTTACCCATCCTTTTAAGGTTTTCGGCGTTCACCATTTCCGGTCTCAAGCAACATCTTAAATCCCAGTCGGAGTACTTCTTCCTGGCTTTGAATACTTCAAAGTGCCCCGTATACTCCGCCTCTAGGCTTACAGGTGTCAATTCGGCAAGTATCGGCGAGAACTCTTTTTCAAAGCTTTCAACAAAATCCTTAACAGTTTCGTTCATATTTAAATTATATAACTAAAAACGACCTCATTTATATGGGTCTTTTTTAGTTGCGTAGGCATGAGAAATCTTGGGGTGGTATTGGTCATGTAAAATTATAACAAATAAAGTGGTTCTGGAGGGGAAGTTAAGGTAGATTTGACTTAACTTGAGGTCTATCATATGCCCTTGATTATTAATCAGTAATACCTCTATTATTTAAGTAACAAAGATGGCAAGGAAAGTAGAGCTTGAAATTGAGAGGCTCAGGAGTCTGTTTCCAGCCTCCATTGAGGTTTCGGTAGAACGATCCCAAGATGGTGGTTTTTTTGCAAACATTAGTACCTTTCCCGGATGTGTTACTCAAGCTGATTCCTTCTCCGAATTAATTGAAATGGTTAACGATGCTGTGAGGACCTACTTTGAAATTCCGGAAGGGTATTTACCCCATATGCCCACTTACCTTCCACCAGTTCAAGTGGTTCGAAGATTAGACGTATTTCCTGTAGTAGAAAAAAGAACGAATATTCAGTTTAGATTGCCAAGTTCCAATGAAGCGGTTGCATGTTAATACCAAGGATGCAACTTCAGATGAATTAGTTAGGTTAGCTAAAAAGTGTGGTTTTGATGTTTTTAATGGGAAAAAGCATATTAAGGTTAAAACCAAAGAAGGCAAACCCGTAACAACTATTACTAGGGGAAGCAAAATAAAAAGAGAAACGGCCAAGGAAGCTGTTGAGAAGATGAATGAGTTTGGGGCTGATATAGAAATCAATTAACTACGTGCACAAAACTAAAAAAGACTACTCTTAAGTTAGGGTAGTCTTTTTAATTGTTGTGGAGACGGCGGGAATTGAGCCCGCGTCCAAGAAGTATTTGCCTAAACCGTCTACGAGCGTATCTCGGTGAGACCGAGCGTACGTGCCCAACTCTTATTTAATTCCGCATACTGCCGGGCGGTTTTTACGGAACGAACCTCCTTGTATAACACGAGGTCTTAATCTAAGAGGTCCAGACTAAGCTCATGCCGGCTTAAGCTAAAGCGAAAGCCGGAGCTGCTACTCGGTTAGAGTTGGCAGTTATAATTGGTTTGTGAGATTAACGACTTCACAGTCGGCTCGCAAATCTAGGAAACATTTCTTGTCGAAGCCTTTCGTCCCCAATTATTTCCTTTTAGCTGCTCTTATTTCTCTAAGGTCAGCTCTCTTTTTAAGGAATTCTCGCTTGTCCTTTGCCTTACGGCTTCTGGCTAAGCCAATCTCAACCTTTATGAGATCACGCTTAGAATAGACACGCAGGGGCACTAATGTCAAGCCGGCTTCCTCGGCTTTGCCTATTAAACTTTTGATTTCATCCTTCTTTAGTAAAAGTCGGCGGGTTCTTTTGGAGTCGTAGCCATCGGGCGTGTTCATCGGTTGATACGGTGGGATGTCGGCGTTTAAAAGTTCTGCCTGTCCGTTACGCACAATTACATATGAACCGCCAAGATTAAGCCTGCCGCTTTTCACGGCTTTTACTTCAAAACCTTTAAGTTGTATGCCGGCTTCAAATTTGTCCATGATTTCATAGTCAAAATAAGCCCGCTTATTCTTCGCAAATTCCATATTAGAAGTTTAAGGCTTTTCATAATCCCATACCAGTTAGCCAGAGTTTCTTAGTGTCTACCGGAACCAGAATATTTTTGCTCCAGCGGCAAAAATTTCTTCTCCCTCGGCGTGCTCGTCGTTCCGAACCAAGCCGAGCACGCCTGCGGGATGTTCCGCACGACACCAAGAAACTCCGGCTCAAAAATAAGCCTGCTAGGAAGATGGAGATTTGCTTCGTAGCGAGTGCCGAGGAGCGAGCGGGCAGGGTTCGAGCGAAGCGAGAGAGCGAGCGACGAAACACAGCGAGGCTGCTCGCTGGGCAAGCCGAGCGGTAGCTTAGAAGTTAATCTCCATCTTCCTTTTGAGTTTAAAGTGCCAAAAGATTAGAATTGAACTATGCCCAGTTAGTATAACTGCGATAAGATTAACTCAAGTTATCGTAGTCTGATGATTGGGTAAGAAAAGGTTAAAGGTCATGAATAAACCATTAAACAACAAGTTAATCAATAACTTGTAATCGCAGTTTAACTACTGGGTATGCTTTTGTCTTCGATAAGGAAGCTCGTTGAGGAGAAAACCGGAGAAACTGACTTTAGTTTGGAGAAACCTGAAGTTAAGGGCAGGGGCGATTTTGCGACTAACGTCGCTTTTCTTTTGGCTAAGAAGAAAAAAGTAAGCCCGATGGCGGCAGCCGAGGAGCTGGCAAAAGAGCTTGCCAGTAGTAAACTTTTCCAAAAAGTTGAAGTAGCCCAGCCGGGATTTATTAATTTTTATGTGTCCAAGGATGCCGCCGCTAAAGAATTACAGGAAGTAATCAAAGCCGGGAGTAAGTGGGGGAAATCCGCCTCAATGGCGGATGCTCCTCGACGGCGCACTGATGCGCCGAAGAGGCGCAAAGAAACCGTCATAGTTGAATATTCTTCGCCGAACGTAGCCAAGCCGATGCATGTGGGACATCTGCGTTCAACCATAATCGGTGACGCTTTAGCCAACATCTATGAATTTTTAGGATATAAAGTAATCCGCTGGAATTACATCGGTGACTGGGGGACGCAGTTCGGTAAACTCACCGCCGCTTACAAAATGTGGGGTAACAAAAAAGAGCTTGAGGCTAAACCGATTGAGACGATGCTTAAGCTTTATGTTCGCTTTCACGAAGAAGCCAAAAAAGACCAGGGCTTAGAGAAAAAGGGGCAGGAAGAGTTCCAGAAACTGGAAAAAGGCGATAAAGAAAACAAAAAATTCTGGGAGTGGTTTAGGCGCGAATCGCTTAAAGACTTCAACCGCCTCTATAAGGCGTTGGATGTTAAGTTTGATATCACGGCTGGCGAGTCCTTCTATGAGAAAGACTTAAAACCGCTTATAAAGCGTTTGGAAAAGTCTGGCGTGGCTAAAAAGAGCGAGGGGGCGCTTATAATCCCGCTTGATAATGTAGGCTTGCCACCCGCCTTAATCAGGAAGTCAGACGAAGCCACCCTGTATTTGACAAGAGATATGGCTAATCTGGAATACAGGTTAAAGAAGCATAAGCCGGCTAAGATTTTGTATGTGGTGGCTAACGAACAGACGCTTCACTTTTCGCAACTCTTTGCTGTTACTAAAATTATGGGGTTAACTTCCGTGAAGGCGGAGCATATAAAATTCGGAATGGTTTTGGGACCGGACGGCAAAAAGTTTTCCACTCGCGAGGGCAAAACGATTATCCTGGATGATCTAATTAATGAAGCGGTAAAGCTGGCTCGAAAAACCGTTCAAGGCAAAAATCCAAAACTCTCTTCAGAGGAAAAAGATAAAATCGCTTCGGTTGTGGGAGTCGGCGCCATTAAATACAACGACCTCTCGCAGAATAGGGTGGGTGATATTACTTTTAACTGGGAGAAAATGTTAAGCATCACTGGAAACTCCGCTCCGTATCTGCAATACACTTACGCCCGCATGAAGAGCATTTTAAGGAAAGGACGCCCCAACCTGCCAGCCGGCAAGGCAAAGTTTGACGTAAAACACTTAGGAGAAGCCGATAAGCAGATAGTTATTCAACTTTCTCAATTCCCAGAAGCCGTGAGACGCTCTGCCGAGGAATATCTGCCGAATTATTTAGCCAACTACTTATACAGCCTTTCCCAGACGGTAAACGCTTATTATGAAACGAATCCCGTTTTGCAGTCCGAATCAGCCGTGAGAGCCATAAGGCTAAACCTCATTAAAGCTGTTGCGGAGACGCTCAAAAACGGTTTAAACTTACTGGGCATCCACACGCTGGAGCGAATGTAATCTCATAGGAATGCTTAGAAATTTCAAGGAATTTAATTTACCGCAAGTTGAAGAAAAAGTTTTGGCTAACTGGAAAGAAAACCAGGTTTTCCAAAAGCTTCAAGGAAGGAAAGGTAGCAAAGGCACCTTTCGCTTTTATGAGGGCCCGCCCTACGCTAACGGCCGCCCCGGCATCCACCATATTTTAAGCCGCGTTTTCAAAGACATTATGCTTCGCTACAAGGCGATGTCCGGCTACTCTGTGCCTCGTCGCGCTGGGTGGGATACGCACGGGCTTCCAATCGAGATACAGGTTGAAAAAGAGCTGGGTATCAAAAACAAAAGGGAGATAGATAAATTAGGCATCAGCCTTTTCAACAAGAAGGCGCGAGAGATGATCTGGCGTTATCTTGACGAGTGGGAAAAATTCACCGAACGCATCGGCTACTGGCTCGATTTAAAGAACCCTTACATAACTTGCGACAATTCTTATGTTGAAAGCTTGTGGTGGGTTTTTAAGAGAGCTCATGAGAGAGGGTATCTTAAAGAAGCCCGTAAAATCGTCCCTTACTGCCCTCGTTGCGAAACGCCGCTCTCAAGTCACGAACTTGGCCAGCCGGGAGTCTACCAACTTGTTAAAGACCCCTCGGTCTACATCAAATTCAAAATTAAGGGCAGGAAAAATGAGTACCTGCTTGTTTGGACAACCACTCCTTGGACCTTGCCTTCCAACTTCGCGGTAGCCGTTGACCCGAAGCTTACCTATACCAAGTACAAAATAGGCAACGACTATTTGTGGAGCCATAACGACCCGCCGCGCCTGCCGGACGAGGTGGAAGTAGTGGAGAAGATCTCCGGTAGAAAAATGGTTGGTTGGGAATATGTGCCGCTTTACAAAACCCTACCTAAAGAAGCTAGTAAGCTAACGAAGCTAAGAAGCTATAAGGTGGTAGCCGCCGATTTTGTTAAAACGGAAGAAGGCACCGGCATGGTTCACATGTCTCCCGCTTTCGGCGAAGATGACTTTAGCTTATTAGGGCATGTGGATTTCCCTCTGACGATTGATGACCACGGAAAAGTGGTGGAAGGCATCCCCGGCGCGGGCAAATTTATCAAAGACGCCGACAAAGATATTTCCGCCGACCTCGCCCGCCGCGGGTTTCTCTACTTTGAGGAAACAATAGAGCACGAATATCCTTTCTGTTGGCGCTGTTCATCGCCTCTTATTTACTTCGCTAGGATAGGTTGGTTTTTTGAGATGAGCCGGCTCCGTAAGCAGCTCTTAAAAGAAAACGAGAAAATTAATTGGATACCCGACTATATTAAGCACGGCAGGATGGGCGAGTGGTTGAAAGATGCCAAGGATTGGGCTATTTCTCGCGACCGTTACTGGGGAACACCGCTCCCCATTTGGAGGTGCGACGACTGTAAGGCAACCAAGGTAGTCGGTTCTCTGGAAGAACTTACCAAGAGCGCCTATCACCAGAACAGATTTTTTATTTTGAGGCACGGCGAGGCGGAACATAATATAAAAGACCTAATTGCCTCCGGTAGGGAGTTGGGCAAACATATTTCCCATATCACCGAAAACGGAAAATCGCAGGCGCATGAAGCCGCCCGCGCTTTAAAAAAGAAAAAGGTTAATATCATCTTTTCCTCTCCTTATCGCCGCACGATTGAAACCGCGAAAATTGTAGCCAAAGAACTGGGCGCGACTCTTATTATTGATAAACGATTAAGAGAAGTTGATTGCGGAAACTTTAATTGGCGCAAAGTCGGCGAGCACAAAAAGTTCTTTAAAGACCCCATGGACGAGTTCACCAAAGCTCCGCCATCCGGCGAAACTTTAAACGAGGTAAGGGAAAGAGTTTTCTCCTTTATTAAAGACATAAACGTTCGCTACGAAGGCAGGAGCATACTAATAGTGGGGCACGGCGATCCGTTATGGATGCTTGAGGCGGTGGTGAGGAACATCTCTCGCGAAGACTCTCTTAAGCTGTCTTATATTGACGTCGGCGAGCTCCGGGAAATAAGTTTCAAAAATCTGCCTTACGACGATGAAGGAGCGGTAGACCTTCACCGGCCTTATGTGGACTCCGTTTATCTGAAGTGCGGCAAGTGCGGCGGCAGCATGAAGAGGGTGCCGGACGTGGCTGATGTCTGGTTTGATTCCGGCGCCATGCCACTGGCTTCCGTCCACTATCCGTTTGAAAACAAATCTTATATTGATAGTGGCAAGGGGTATCCGGGAGATTTCATCGCTGAAGGTATAGACCAGACCCGCGGATGGTTTTATACCCTCTTAGCCGTAGCCGTGCTTCTCGGAAAAGAGGCGCCGTATCGGAACGTTATTTCTTTGGGGTTGATCAGGGATAAGTACGGTCAGAAAATGTCCAAGTCCAAAGGCAATGTGGTTGACCCATGGGCGATGATTGATAAATACGGCGTAGATACGGTGCGTTGGTACTTCTACACGGTGAATCCCCCGGCGGACTTTAAGGATTTCGACGAGCAGGAGTTGGCTAAGACCATGCGCCAATTTTTCTTGATGCTTTATAACTCCTACGTCTTTTACGGGTCCGCCGACATCCCTGGCTCTATTCCGGCTAAGCTGCACATAATGGACAGTTGGATACTCGCGCGGCTGCACGAGACGATAGCGGAGGTCACCGCTAATTTGGAAAAGTATGAGATAGGCTCCGCCGCGAGATTGATTGAAGGACTCACCGACGATCTGTCCCGCTGGTATATTAGGCGTTCCCGCCGGAGACCGGGGATGAAGAAAGTTTTAGGAGAAGTGCTTGCGGAGATAAGCAGACTTACGGCGCCTTTCGCGCCGTTCTTCGCCGACGCTCTGCATCAGTCTCTAAAAAACAAAGAATCGGTTCATTTGGCTCCTTGGCCCGAGGCAGACAAGAAATTGATAAATAAAGAGCTCTTAGGAAGAATGTTAGAAGTCCGCAGGCTCGCAACCCTAGCTTTGGCTAAAAGAAGCGAGGCGGGGATCAAAGTAAGGCAGCCGCTCTCGGCTCTAAGAATCAAAAGCCAACTCTTGAAAGGAAAGAACCACAAAGAGGTGTTAGAAGTCTTGGCGGAAGAAGTTAATGTTAAGGAAATTATCTTTGACGATAAGATGGAGGAAGAAATAAAACTGGACACCTATCTTACGCCGGAGCTTAAGGAAGAGGGAATAGTAAGGGAGTTTACGAGATTGGTTCAGGATTTGCGCAAGCGTGCCGATTTGAAGCCTAAAGATAAAATCGCCTTGTTCATTGACCTTACCGGTCCATCGCTTGTCGCCTTGAATAAATATGTTAAGCATTTTAGCGGGGAAGTTAGCGCTTCCACGGTTGAGTTTAAACATACGGACAAGTTTGACGCAGAGCGGAGCGGCCGTGTGGATTCTTCCCCCGTTTGGATAGCGCTCCGAAAGATTTAAATAAGCCCTACTTTCTTGGCTACCTCCCCCATAGTTTTTTCGGCGATGGGTTTGGCTCTTTTGGCGCCCTCGTTCAATATTTTCATCACTAAGCGCCTGTTTTTGATGAATTTATTGCGCTTTTCTTGGAGGGGGCTAAGCGTTTTTATAATAACTTCCGCTAACTCTTCTTTGAATTTCGCGTAACCTGCGCCTTGGAACCTTTTCACGACTTCCGAAGTCGGCATTCCGGAGAATTCTGAATAGATTAAAACCAGATTGGAAACCGCCGGTCTTTTCTCCGGGTCATAGTCGATATTAGTCATAGAATCTGTCACCGCGCGCTTAACCTTTTCTCTTATTACTTTTGGCGAATCAGCCAAATAAAGACAGCCGGAGGGCATTGATTTGGACATTTTCTTCATCGGGTTATCCAAACTCATTACCCGAAGAGCTTTGGTGTGCAGGGTTTTCGGTTCTTGAAAAGTTTTCCCGAATCTGTCGTTGAAAGTTCTTACAATCTCTCTGGTTAGCTCAACGTGCTGCCTTTGGTCCTCGCCCACGGGAACAAAGCCGGCTTTGTAAAGAAGGATGTCGGCAGCCATAAGCACCGGGTAATCGAGCAAGCCGGTGTTGGGAGTTTGCCCCTCGCTTAACTTCTCTTTGTATTCAATCATCCCTTGAAGCTTGCCTACGGGGGTTATGGTATTAAAAATCCAGGTTAAATTGGCGTGTTCCGGCACGTGCGACTGTACGAAAATTACGGATTTCTTGGGGTCAATACCTGCCGCAAGAGCGTCCACAGCCATCTTATAAATCTCCTCTGCCTTTTCTTTTGGGTTGTATCTTTGAGTGAGGGCGTGATAATCGGCAATGAAATAAAAACAGCGGTACTTGTTGGAACTTTGCAGTTCCACCGCCTGCTTCAACATCCCTAAATAGTTTCCGATATGAAGTTCTCCGGACGGTTTTAGTCCGCTTACCACAACTGGCTTCATAATAATAGCTTGTTAGCTTTTAGCTTCATTAGCTTTCTAAAAATAATAAACTAATTTTCTCCTAAAAGCTAACGTAGCTAACAAGCTAATGAAGCTAAATTTCTATAACAACGGGCAGCACCATTGGGCGCCTGTTTGTTTTGTTGTAAATAAATTGTCCCACCTGGTCCCTGAAGAGAGTCTTAAGGTAATCCGGGTCCATCGGTTGATGGCGCGGGATGCGATTTACGATATTCCTGATTTTATTGCGTATCTCATCAAGTATCGCCTGGTTTTCTTTGAGGTAGATGAAACCGCGCGAGATAATGTCAGGATTCTTTAGAACGCGGCCGGTCTTTCTATCAATAGTGGCGATGATCACCACCATGCCTTCCTGCGCTAAAACTTTTCTGTCGCGCAAGACTATTTCACCGACGTCTCCCACGCCCAACCCGTCCACCATAATGTAGTGAGCCGGAACGGCTTCTTCGGCGATAGTAAAGCTGTCTTTGGTAAGTTCGCCTACCTGGCCGTTATCCATAAGCATGACATTCTCTTTATCCACGCCACCTTCTACGGCGTTTTTGCCGTTAGCGGCTCTCATAAAGTAGTAACCATGAACCGGTACGAAATACTTAGGTTTCAAAAGTTTCACGGTGAGCGTTAGGTCTTCCGAAGGAGCATGACCGGAGGCGTGGATATCTATCATCTTGGACTGGAAAACTATGGCGCCTTGCCTTGTTAAACCATCTTTCAGTCCCTGGACGCCTCTCTCGTTGCCTGGAATAACAGAGGAAGAGAAAATCATAGTGTCCCCCCTTTTTATTTTGATGTGCCTGTGTTCACCATCAACAATTCTCATGAGTCCCGAATTGGATTCACCCTGGTTACCGGTAGTGATAATCATCACCTTGTCGTCTTTCAACTTATTCATCTCTTCAGGTGTAACAAGAGTGCCCTTTTTAATCTTGATATAGCCCATCGTTTGGGCTATTTGAACGTTGTCCTTCATAGAGCGGCCGTTTAGTATGACCTTTCTTCCGAGTTTTTCGGAAATTTTAATTATTTCGGCAATACGGGTAAGCATCGACGAAAAAGTAGTAAGAATAATTCTTCCTTCAGCCTCCTTAAAGAGCGCTTCCAGGTTTTTCTCAACCGTTCTTTCGGATAAGGTTCTGCCCGGCTCCTCGGCGTTTGTGGAGTCACACATAAAAGTATGGACGCCCATATCACCGACTCTTTTAACCTCATCCAGGCCGTTTGCTACGCCATCTTCAGAGTAGTCAACGCGGAAATCGCCGAAGTGGACAACATTGCCCACGGGAGTTTTAACAACCACGCCGCAGGAGTCGGGGATGGTGTGTTCTACCCCAACGAATTCCAAGTCGAAGTATTCGCCAACTTTTGCGGTTTGGTGGTTTTGGACGGAGACAATGTTAAGCTTGGGAGCGTTAACGAATTCCTCCTGCCTTTTTTCTATGATGGCTTTAGTGAGCTTGGCGGTATATATGGTCGGGTTGCCAAGTTTGCCTATGAGATAGGGAATGGCGCCGACGTGATCCAAGTGGCCGTGAGTTATCACAACCGCTCTGATGTTTTTCTTCTTCGGCTCTAAAGAGGCGATATTCGGGATAATATAATCAATACCGGGCGTTTCTTCCTCGGGAAACTGGAACCCCATATCAATAATAACTATTTCGTCTTTGTATTCGAGATAAGACATATTGCGGCCAATTTCTTCCAGGCCGCCTAAGGGAATGAGACGCAAAATATCACCCTTGTCTTTAGGGCTCGTTTTGTTTTTCAGAGAAGAATAGTTTTCCTTCTCCGACTCGCGTTTAATTTTCGGTGCCATATTTATTTTTTATTTTGTATTAGTGCCCCCGAGAGGCCCCACACTATGCAAGCAAGTGCGGGGTAAAATTTGAACATCTCGTTTGCTTTTATATTTATTAGTGCCGAGGGTGGGATTTGAACCCACAAGCTCTTGCGAGCACAGCGACCTGAACGCTGCGTGTCTGCCAATTTCACCACCTCGGCAAGAGGCATTTTATTTCCCTCTGCCTTCGTATTTCTCAAAAATTGTCCAAAAACTTAGGTTGTCACCCCCTTTGTTATGTACCCGGTGAAAATCTCCCCGGGGAACAAGAACAAGGTCGCCGTCCTTCACCTCCTGGGTTCGGCTGCCTATTTCCATGGTTCCGGCGCCGTGGATAAAAACATAAACTTCATCAGCCTCTTTATGAGAGTGACCACTGGTTGATTTTTGTGGATAAAGCTCGGTTAAAGACACGGTTAGGTTCTGTAGTTGCGGCAGGTCGTAGACCTTGTAGGTCTCGTTATCCCGTATGAGGTTAGCAAGTTGTCTATATTCTCTAATATCCATAGCAAAATGTCAAGTTATTTAAACGCTCTTCTGGTTTTCACGTACCACTTGGTTGCGTCGGCAAAGCGGTCCGAGGCGGTGTTGATGGTTTTGGTGGTATTTATGCCTCCCAAGCTTGGAGTGGCTATATAGAGGTAATCGGGCGAGTAGAGGAATACCGCGGGCGCGTCGGAGGATATCATATCGCTTATTTTCTCCAGGCGTATCAGTCTTTTTTGTTCGTCAAATGTTTTGCGGTAAGTCTCAAGCTCGGCGTCAACGTCTTTGTTTTGGTAGAGAGCCAGATTCTGGTCGGGGTAGAAACGTCTTGAGGAATGCCAGAAGGAGAATAGGTCCTGACCTTCTTTAACTATATTGCCAAAGAGGAGCAATTCATAGTCGGTGGTTCGGAGCACTTCTTCCTGGATGTTTTTAAGCGGAAGAATTTTTAAATTGATTATGGCTCCGTGACTTTCCCAGGCGCTTTTAAGAATGTTGGCTGTTTTTACCAGGAACGGTTCCTCCGGCACGGTGATGGTTAACTCCAGCCCTTGAAGTAAACTTATGTCAATGACGTAATTCGGCGCTTCACTCAAAGTGGTGGGGCCGTAAAGAGGGGCGGCGTGAGATTTAAAGATATCCTCCACTAACGCGGTCCTGTCAACGGTTAGGGAGAGCGCGCGCCTGACTTTTAATTCTTTAAGTTTTTCGTTGCCCGCGCTCTGGTTAAAGAACACGGCGTAGTAGCGCGAAGTGGGCAGGTAGTAAACGTTGTGCCTAAGCTTTACTTCTCCAAGGGATTCGGCTGTTGATAATCCGAAACCATCAATCTGACCGGAGTTGTAAGCTTGTAGAAGCTCGGCGGTGTTCCTATAGAATTTGAAAGTCATTTCGGGAATGTACGGCTTATCTCCAAAGTAGCTCTCGCTCTCCTCCAGGTTCATCAGGTTTATCACGCCCTTCTCATCGCTCTTGTAGTTTGCGACTTTATAAGGACCGGATCCCACCGGTTTCAGTCCATAAACAGAGAACCGCATGTTTTCTACCGGCGTGTCGGCGAATATGTGTTTGGGGATTATTAAAAAGTTCTTGAGGTGATCTCCTATAAAGAAAGCGTAAGGATTTTGAAGCGTAAGTTTCACTTCAAGTTCGCTTACCCTTTCGGCGCTCACTCCCTGAAAGCTGGTGAACAGCGGTGACCGCGCCGACGGGTTTTGGATAGTTTCGAGCGTAAATATTATATCGTCAGAGGTGAGTTTCTCGTTGTCCTGCCAGCGGATGTTCTCTTTTATCCTTACGTTATAAGTGCGTTCGTCCTCATTGAGTTTAATACTGTCGGCTACGTCGGTCACGCTCGAGAAAATGAGCCTGGACAGGTCGCGGTCAGCCTCGCTTCCGGGTAAAGCCGGGTTTATGAAAATCGGCTGGCCGACAATGCCTTCGCGGAACTCCCCGCCTCTTTTGGGGACGGAGACGGTGTTGTCCTGCATGTAAAAAGACGCCGCTATGCTAAAGGTGGCCATAAAGACGATTAGCGCGCCCCAGAAAACCAAGCGTTCATTTTTAGACCACGAGTTATATAAGGTCTTTAAGTTCATTAGTTTGATAGCTTGTTAGCTTTTTAGTTTAGAGTTTTGAATAAAATGAAGAAAGCATTTTTGCCATTTCTTCAATCCTAGTCATCAATGACCGGTAGTTATTCTCTGTTATGTAACCTAACTTATAAGCTATTATACTTTGAGTTTCCAGTTCCGCGCACGAGCCTCTGGCGATTGAAATAAATTGTCCAAAGTCCTTATTTGTTGTTCGCATATGTCCTTCAGCTATATTAGAAGGAATAGAAATGGCTGATCTTCCCATCTGGCTGACCAAACCGTACTTTTCTTCTTTCGGGAACTTAGCAGTTACCTTATAGACGAAAGTTACTAGTTCAATAGATTTTTGCCAAATTAATAAATCTTTAAAACTTCTCATACTAACAAACTATCATACTAACAAGCTAACAGACTATCAAGCTAATCAAGCTAATAAACAAGTTTCAAAACAGAAAGCGCGGCGAAAATTACTCCAAAAACAATCGTCCCTATAAAAATCATCCTTTCCAGTCCGCGCCTTCTCTGGTAGAAACCTCCGGACTCTCCGCCGCCAAAAATCCCCCCGGCCCCAGTTGTCCGTTCTTGTATTAAGACGAGCCCGATGATAATGAGAGAAACTGCCAGTAGCGCTGCCGTTAAGTAATCCATCAATTAAATTATTTTCGCGGTTAAGTGTATAACGAAGTTAATGCCCCCCAAAACAAGCGTAGCCAGGATAAGGGGTATGAATCCAATGATTGTAACAGAGGACAAGAGATAGTCAAGCAAATAAAGCGTAGCCAGGTTCACGAAAATGCTCGCGATTCCCAGCGTAAGAAGTATTAAGGGACTCAAAACCAGCTTTATAATCGGCCTTACGAATAAGTTTATGACGGTAAGGACAAGCGCGGCGGTCAGTAGTCCCTGTAAGTCTATCGGAACATTGAATCCGGGCACGTAAAGGGAGGCAAAGTATAATCCGATGCCGTTTGCCGTTAACATTACTATTGCTTTTGAAGTAAGCCCCATAAATAAATTATACCAGCTAACAAGCTAACGAAGCTAACGAAGCTGGTTCAATAAATTGACTCCCGTCATCTCTTTGGGTTTCGCGAGTCCCATAAGCTCCAATATAGTCGGCGCCACGTCGGAAAGCACTCCGATGCCCTCTTTTTCTATATTGTTTATATCAAAATCATCCTTAACGCGCTCATATTCCTTATTTATTATATATATAGGTACGGGATTGGGGTCATGTTTCGTTTCTATAAGACCCGTGCGTGGGTCGAGCACCCTTTCCACGTTGCCGTGGTCGGAGGTTATAACAAGCGTCCCGTCCGCGTTAAGGACCGCCTTCATAAGTTTCCCAATCTCCTCATCCACTACCCTGACCGCTTTTACGCAAGCGTCGTAATTTCCGGTATGAGCCACCATGTCGGGGTTGGCGTAATTTAAAAGAATAAAGTCGTATGCCTTTTCGCTTATTGCCGCGACAGCCCTTTCGGTAATCTCCGGCGCCCTCATTTCCGGAAACTGGTCGTGGCTTGAGACATTGCGGGAGGGGATAAGCACCCTAAATTCATTTTTATACGGCGGCTCGTATAAGCCGTTAAAGAAGAAGGTGATGTGGGCGTATTTTTCGGTTTCGGCAAGTCTAAGCTGTGCCAAGCCGTTATCGGAGAGCACCTTACCCAAGGGGTGAGTAACCTCATCAGGCGGAAAGGCAACCGGCAGGTTCAATTTTTCGCCGTATTTGGTAAATGTGCACACATATAGCTCTTTGAGTGGTGTTTCAACGAAGAAGTTCATCAACTGTCTCATCCTATCTTCGCGGAAATTAAAAAAGATGACGCTGTCTCCGCCTTTTATCGCGCCACCCTCGTCAAGCAGGGTCGGTTCCACATACTCGTCCGTATAGCCCCTTTTATAGAAGGACTCAAGCGCCTGGGCAGGTGAATCGTATGACGCTTGTTTCGCCTTGCCCACGAGTACGTCGTAGGCAGCCTTGGCCCTATCCGGTCTTTCTCTGTCCATGGCGTAAAATCTGCCGGAGATGCTGGCTACTTTTGCCTGGCCCAAATTCTGAAGCAGGCTTATTGCTGACTGCGGCGGGCTGTCTCTGCCGTCGGTGAAGAGATGCAGGTTCAATCTTTCGCTGGGGAGCCCTTGGTCTATGGCTAACTTTATAAGCGCTTGTAGATGTTCCAGGGAAGCGTGGACATTTGCTTCGGTAAGCAAACCTACCAAGTTGAGGTTGCCGCCGGTTTCTTCAATGTGTCTTATGGCGTCCAAAAGAACCTTACTCTTAAAAAAACTTCCATCACGAACCGCCAAGCTGATTCGCGGATAGTGTTGGTACAAAACCTTGCCGCTCCCTAGCGTCAAATGTCCCACTTCGGAATTTCCTTCCTCTCCCCAGGGAAGTCCCACGGCAATGCCTGATGCCTGTAATGTTCCGGCGGGATAATGGTGTTTGATGTAATCAATATTTTTTACCTCGGCAACATGAATCGGGTTGGAAGAATCTTTTCTTCCGATCCCCCAGCCGTCAAGCACTGCCATAACTAATGTCCGTTTACTCATCATTTATATAAATTTCTAATTACTCTAATTAACCTAATTGACCTAAATAAATCCCAATGACTAAAATTATAATATATAATTATCCGACTTTCTTATAAATTGAATTGAATATCAGGTTAAGTTCTTTAGCTTCAATCCAAAGTTTTCTTGCGCGATTTTTCATTTCTGGTGTGGCTACCGCAGACATTCTGAGGAAATGTTTGCACTCTCGCGATTCCTTTTTACAAATACCGATTTTGTGTTTAAAATCCGCTTTACTTTCTGCGTCATCAGCTTCACTATAATTTGCTCCGACTGAAGTTCCGCATTTAATTAATTGATTGATAATAGGTCTTGTAATCTCATTTTTCGGCATATCCTTACAAAACTTAATAATTTCCTCGCCAAATTTAGCAGTTCTCTCCTCTAAATTATATTCTTTTTTAGGCTTTGGGGCTTGGATCATTGTTTAGAAATTAGAAATTAGGTCAATTAGATCAATTTATGTTGTCATTTTAGAACTTGACTCTCTCCCATTATATCCTAAACTCTTCTCTAATGTCCCATTTATTACCTAAATCGGTTTTTGATAAAGCTCACGACATTAGTTTCGCCGTGTTTCGGGTGTCAACTGTGGTTAAGAACTTTAAGATGAAGGTAGCCCTGGAAGAGGCGGCGATAGACCTTATAAGCCAGCTTGACAGCATGGCTGTGGATAAGTTGCGAGCCCTGGTACGATTGACTGCCTCCGTAAATGAGATTAAACCCATGAACGCCGAGGTATTGGAACGTGAATTATACGGTCTTAACTCCGCCATCCAATCGGCAATTACCGAGTCTGTAATCGGCAATTCAGCAGCTGCCGAAGAAGAAATTGATTTAAATGAAGTTTTTGCCGATTCGGAAATTGAGGTTGATGATACCAAGACTTTAAGCCCGCATATAGTCAATCGGCAATCGGCAATTCTTGAGTTCATGCGGCAATTGCCGGATGGTTGCCGAATGAGAGATTTAACTGCCAGGTTCCCCGATGTAAGCGAAAGAACCTTAAGGAACGACCTGCAGACTCTGGTGTCCGAAGGGCTTACAGAAAGAGTTGGTCCACAGGGGCCCTTTGGCTCATTTAGAGCCGTAACCAAAAAGGAAATTATTGCGTTATAATATTTGATACACTACAATTGATGCAGTGTAGAGATAGGCTTGAAGTGAGGCGAGCCAATAAAGCTTATTAGTTTGATAGCCAGTTAGCTTGTTAGCTAAACGGCGAAGCTACTAACAAGCTATATCCAGCTAATTAGCTATCCAGCTAACTTCGCCTCGCTCGCCAAGCGAGTTTTTTAATTTATAACTAGGATTATTCGCGTGCATCAGCTTGCCGCCTTAACCTCACATAAAGCTAACAAGGCAGCTGGTCGATGGTGTTTACGGTGGGTAATCTTCCAGAATGTTTTACTAAACTAGCTATTTTGGCTAACAAGCTAATGAAGCTAATAAGCTAACAAGCTAGTAACATTAGGTCTAAATAAAGAAAAATTACACAATTAATAAGTCGAAAAATGAATAAATTTACTAAGAAAGCTGTTTCAGTTGCCCTCTCTGCAACCACTGTGGTCTGGCTGGCTGGCGCTTCTTTTGCTTTCCCTGTTGCCGCGCAGACAACTGCCGACATTCAGGCGCAAATTAACGCGCTTCTTGCCCAGATTTCAGCTTTGCAGACGCAACTCGGAACAGGAGGTGCTGCAGCCACTGCGTGCTCCTTTACCCGGGACCTCACTCTCGGTTCACAGGGAGACGACGTAAAGTGTCTACAGCAATACCTCAATTCCACTGCCTATAAGGTAGCCGCGAGTGGCGTCGGTTCATCCGGAAGCGAGTCCACTTACTTTGGCGCTTTGACCAAAGCCGCGGTTTCCGCATGGCAAGCGGGAAGTGCTGTTTCTCCAGCCGCTGGTTACTTCGGCACGATTTCTCGAGCTAAGTACACTTCAGTCGCTGGAACTACTACGCCAACTACCCCGACCACCCCGACCACCCCGACAACTCCTGTAGCGGTAGCAAACTCTATCTCTTTTGCTGGTCCTGCTACTAAAACATTAGTCACCACAGAAAGTTTGGCGACTCTCGCTGACTTCGTATTCACTGGCGATGTAACAGTCACTGGCGTTACATTGAAGAGAATCGGGGTTTCTGGAGACGCAACCCTTTCTAACGTCTATCTTTTTGACGGCGACACTCGTTTGAGTGATGGTGCTTCGGTTTCAACCGGCAGCGTTGTCAACTTCACAAACAGCAATGGTCTTTTCACCGTAACAGGTTCAAGGACTATTTCCGTCAAAGCGGATATTTTGACAGGTACAGGCGGCCAGCAAGTTGGCGTCCAGTTGACTGGGGTAACCCTTTCTTCCGGCACCATGACTGGATTGCCTTTATCAGGTAATATCCACACCATTGCTACAGCCTCTTTGGCAACAGCCGCCTTCGGCACTGGTACTGCTACTGGCAACGCTGACCCAGGAACCTCTATTAGGGTTTGGGAAAGCACAGTAACTGTTGGCACAAGAAACGTAACTATGACCCGTTTGGCTTTGCGCCAGATTGGTTCTATCGCTTCAGCAGACATCAGTAATTTCAAATTATTGGCTGATGGAGTTGAAGTTGCTACTACAGCTAACGTAGATGCTAATGGCTACGTCACCTTTAGCGGATTTTCTAAGACCTTGCTCACTGGAGCAAGAATCTTAAAAGTTAACGCTGACGTTATTGGCGGTTCCGGACGAACTGTTCAATTGTCACTGCGTGGCGCCTATGATGCATCTTTCACAGACGCCCAGTACAACGCTAGCTTGTCACCTACCGGCACTTTCCCGGTCGGCGCTGTTGCGTGGACTGTCAACAACGGTTCAATGACAGTTGTTAAGACAACTGACTCACAGTCACAAAACGTGACCAAAGGAGTAACCGATTCTTCATTGGCGAAATACACCTTCACTGCATACGGCGAGAGAATCAAGGTTGAAACCTTGAAAGTTGGTGTTCTTGGTACCACAAGCGGAACCATTACCAACGTAACTCTCCGCAGTGTTCGTGTGATGGTTGACGGCAGCCAAGTTGGTTCAACAACCGATGTTCCTGCCGCTACTAGTTTTGGCGCAAACACCGGCACACAATTCACCACTAACTTCTACGTTTCACCGGGCACTCCGGCTGTTGTAGAAATCCGCGGTGATTTGGTTGATAACGAAGACAATGGCGCCGACAACGATGATATCGCTGCCGGTACTATGACTGCGGTTCAGGTCGTTTTGGTTGGTGGCATAACTACCTCAAACGCCATTCCGCAGGTCTCGTTGGGGACACTCAATGTTCCGTCACAGACAAACGTTTTGGGTAACAACCTAACGATTTCTTCCGGAACAATCACTTTGTCAAAGCAGTCAAACTACGGAGATCAGACAATTGTCGCTCCGCAGACCGCCTACAAGCTTGGTGCCTTTAACTTGGCAGGTAACTCTACCGAAGATGTTAATATCAACAACTTTATGGTTGAGTTTACTTCCGTTACCAACGCAACCTTTAGCGCTGCTGACTTGACCGATGTATACCTTGTATACAACGGCGTCACCTCAACCGTTAAGGGAACAGTTCAGGCTACCAGCAACAGTTGGTCGCAGAGCTTAACACTTGCTAAAAACCAGACCGTTCCGGTCTTAGTTTACGCAACTGTTGGCCCAGCTGCTGACATAACCGCGCTTGACTCCATTAAAACCGAAATGGTTGTAACTGGAGTTACCGCTGGTTCAGCCACCACTGTCTATGCTGACGATGGCACTGGCACTGGCGCTACTGGCACTGGTTTCGACGGTCAGACAATCATAGTCAACACCGGTTCAATAACCGCAACAGTTGACGCCTCAAGACCGAACGCGGCCTTGTTAGACGACTCTGGTACCGTTACAACCGCTGCCTTCAAGTTCGCTTCCGTCAATGATTCTTACACTATCACTGACGTAACTGTTACCTTGGCTACCGCTACCGCGGTTCAGAACGTTATCTTGATGGATGGCGCAACCACTTTGGCAACAAAGGCGGCTGGACAGTCTGTCACATTTAGCGGTCTTAACGTCGCAGTAGCAGCTAATACCTCTAAGATCCTTACTGTTAATTTGCAGATGGGTACTGTTGGAGTTGGCGCTGGTTCTACCGGCTCCTCCGTCCTTACTACCCTTACTTCACACACAACAAGGACCTCTGGCGGCACTGTAGCTACAACCGCCGTATCCTTGGCTGGACAGGCGACATACGCTTACGCGGCAATTCCTACAATCACTAACGTTGCTCTTCCGAGCACCACATTGGTTGGTGGAGGCGCTACCCACACTTTGGCTAAGTTTACCGTTGGAACCAACGGAACTGGCACCATTGAATGGGGTAAGTTTATCTTCACCGTAAACAAGAACATTACCGGTACTGACGCAGTTACTTCTCCGACTATGTGGGATGTAACTTCAGGCGCTTCTCAGATCTCTGGTACTGCGCTTGTAACGACATTAGGCGATGGCCAACTAGCTGGCACTATTACCTTCTTGCCGAACACCGCCCAAGCTGTTAGCGGAGCGAAGACTTACGAGTTGCGCGCAACTGTTACTGGAGCACCAATCGCTGGTGATTCATTAACTACACAGATTGCCCAACCTTCTCCCTTTGCCGATTCCGCAAGAGGATTCCAGACTCACACTGGAAGCAGTGTTCCTTACTACAACATTGATACTCCTAACACAGCGACTGTAACTGCCGGCGACATTCGTCAGACTGCTCAAGATTCATTCGTGACTGCTAAGTCAACAACCGCCGCTTTCACTCAAGGTGATGGTAACGGTATTGTTACTAAGGCATTTGGAGTTACAACTGCAAGAACTGTTATAGTTTCATCTGATGGTTCAGGTAACGCTGTAGCTGTTGGTGGAACTTTGTTCTCAACCGATGCCGCAGTTTGCGTAATGTACCAATCGGATGGTACGACCGTAGTTGCGGTTGGAGCAGCTATCTCTGACGTTCGCTTCGTTGAATGTACACTTGGTGCAACACAGAACATCAGAATTACAGCTACCGACGCCACTTTAGAAACAGCTGAAAACTATGCTGGTTCAACCAAGAACATCACATACACCATCACTAAGACTGCTGGTGGATACGTTGTTGGTTCAACAGTTTTGGCTCTAGAGTCAGATTTGGCACTTGTTTTGACTGCCGCTAGCACCGCTGTTCTTAACGCCGCAAGCTTCGTCTGGTCCGATGTATCTGCTGTTTCACACAGCTTCATTACAACCGACTGGACCAATGGCTACTTAGTCAAGAATCTAGCGACCGATACGCAGAACTTGCTTAAGTAACATTTAGTCAATAGGCTCGATTCTTCGAAAGCTTGAGACTTCGGAGATAAGACAAAAACCACCCCTTTGGGGTGGTTTTTGTTTGTCTACTCTTCACACCGATTATTTTTCCTGCTAATCTATTTGTTAATATGAACAAGAAAATAACAATTGGAGGAGTAGCTGTGCTTTTATTAGTTATAGCCGCCGTTTTATATGCTTATAACCCATATTACGAAAGGGCAATTTATCCGAATCTGCCTCAACTTACCGAGACCGATAGACAGATATTCGCAACTCGTATTTTAGATGCAAATAAGGCGCTTGAGGCATCCGAACTTACTGAAAAAGCGAAGTTTAACTTAACTATGCAAATCGGCTTTAACGAATATGCCCTTGGAAACTATAAAGAAGCCGAATCTGCTTACAAATCCGCTTCCGAGATTAATACAGATAACAACTACGTTTCTTACGTCGCCCTTTATCAGCTGTATGTTGATATTCAGAAGAACCGTTCTGCCCGTACCGCCATTCAGAAGGCGCTTTCCCTTTCTCCCGCGAGCTCGGATATATGGAATAAATACACTGCCTTAGAGAAAGAGAGGTTTAACGCTGATAACGAAACTTTGGATAAGCTATATAAAAAGGCTCTAGAGGCAACTTATTACAACATTGACGTTATAACCGCCTACGCAACTTTATTAACGGGGGAGGGCAGGTACGCCGAGGCAATTGAATATTGGACGAAGGCGATTACTTACAACCCCTCGGCTAAAGATCTCTACGAACAAGAGATTTCCATTCTTAAATCTAAACTTGGGAGTTAGCTGAACCTTCACTTATCCACACCCTCGTATATACAGCGCTGGCAATGCTTTATGCTATAATAAAACGTAGTGAAAAGGTCGGTAATTATTGTCTCTGACTTGCCCTTCCGAAGCTTTAGCGAAGGAGGGTATATAGAGAGATAATAAGAATTCAACAGGTCGAATCTAATAAAAATTCAAAATAAAAAATGCAAATAAAAAATAGATTAATAAAGTTTAGTATTACATCAGGGCTTCTTGCCTTGGTGGTTGCTGTTTCTGGAGTCGGTGTAGCTTCGGCTGCTACCTTAACTTTTGATACAACAAGCGTAGTAAGTGACGGCGTCTTAACATTAAACGGCGCAGCTGGTTCTGCTTTGAATCTCGGAACCACTAACACAACAGGCGTAATCACTATTGGTCACGTCAGCGCTTCAACTGGCAACGTTGTCATCAACGGTGGTATCACCGGTGGCACAAACACATTGTTCAACAATGCGACAACATCAAACATTACAATTGCCGGAGCTTTGAGTTCTGGCGTCTACACAGTTGGTACTGTTGCGGCTACTGGTAACACAATTTACCGTGGCACTCAGACAACTGGTACAAACTCTTTGTTTGACAACACCACAACCTCTAACACAACAGCGTTTGCTGGCCAATTAGGTGGCACAATTGCCATCGGTGGTACGGCAGGCACCGGTCTCATTACATTGGGTTCTAGCACAGGAACAGGTCAGATAGTAACTATTGGAGGGGGCGCAACTGCTGGTTCTGATGTTGTTAACATCGGTACTGGAACAGCTGTAACAATGAAAACTGTTAACATTGGCGCAGTTGGAGCTGTCGCAGCGCCTTCCACTATTCACATTGCGGACACTTCTAATACTGCGGTTCAGCTTGTCACAATCGGTTCAAAAGCTGCCGCCGCTAACATCACCACTATTCAAGGTGGTAATGGCGTAGGCGCTATCGCTCTTACTCCCACAGGAGCCGGCAGTATCGTCATCGGCGCCACAGATGGAACCGGAGCAATTACTCTTGGTAACAGCACTGGTGCTCAGACTGTCAACATTGGTATTGGTGGAACTGCGGCTAAGACCGTTGTTATTGGTGATACCAATACATCGTCTAGAGTAACTATTAACGCAGGTACAGGTTTGATTGTTACGAATGGTGGGACCGCGAGGAACGTAACTGGTTCTGCGATTAACTCAACTGCCACTGCAACTGCCGCCCAAATGGTTGGGGGTTTGATTACTTCAACTTCTGCTATTGCAACAGACATTACAACCCCAACTGCGACGGCTATCGCGGCTTTAATCCCAGGAGCAGCACAGGGGACATCTTTTGACTTGTTAATTGATAACTCTGCTGGTGCAAGCTTGGTCACTCTCGTGTTAGATGGAAGCATTACAGTTCCATCCACTGTTGTAATTACAGGTGGTGCTACATTAACCGTAGCTGGTTCCGGTACCAATGAAGTAGGTCTTTTCAGATTTACCTTCACGAGCGGTACGACTGCTGTTGTAAATAGAATCTTCTAACCTTAACCTAAATCTCCACCCAAGTTACGCGTAAAAAGGTCGGATTTACCCTCCTAAGTTTTCAGAAGAAATTTAGGAGGATAAGGTGGGGAGAAAAAAACGAAAACATTAATGATAAAAAACAAAATAAAAATAGGTTTAGTGGCGTTGGGAACGATTGCTGTTGTGAGTTTGTCGGTTAGCGTTGTTTCAGCGGCTGCCCTGGAATACAGTGCCAATACCAACGTTACCCTTACGGGTTCTGGTGTTTCGCTGGTTATAGCATCCGGCTCAAAAGCTACCAGTTTAGTGATTGGCACTAGTAGTCTGGATGTTGTTGTTCCGACAAGCAGTACCTTTACTGTTACTTCAGCTAACATCTTCAACACCAGCGGAGCGGCTGGAGGAGTACTAACTCAATCCTGTTCGTCTAATACCAATACTCTGGTTATCACGACAACAGGGTCAACAGGCACTTACACTCTTACTCCGACTGGAAGTCAGTGTGCGGCAGTCTCCGCTGGAGGTGGTGGTGGTGGAGGAGACACGACTCCTCCAACCAACACTTCAGTCTCCATAAACGCTGGCGTTACTGCTACAAACACGACTTCAGTCACGCTTACGCTTTCCGCAATAGATGCCTACCAGATGCAAATCTCTAACACATCTGATTTTACTGGCGCTATTTGGGAAACTTATGCGACTTCAAAAGCATGGACCCTGGTGGCAGGCGAAGGAATGAAGACTGTTTACGCTAAGTTCAGAGATATATCTGGTAACGTTTCTAACGCAGTATCAGATACAATCACGTTTAGTTTGACTGCTGTTGTAACTCCAGTAGTTCCGGCAACTCCGGCGGTTCCGGCCACACCGGCAACTCCGGCAACCCCAGTCACTCCCGCGCTTCCTACGCTAGCGTCACTTCCTCATCCTCAAGCTACAACTATTGTGGAAATGCAGGCTAACTTGACCGTTTTACTTCAAAACTTGGAGGCATTGCAGGCATATCAGAAAGCTTTAACTGTCACACCCGCGACACCAATCACCCCAACCGCAGGCAGTATCCCTTCATCCGGTTCTTACAAAGTAGGTTTAGCTTCCGGCTCAAGAGGCAATGATGTCACCGCCTTACAGAACTTCTTGAAATCTCAAGGCACAGACGTCTATCCCGAAGGTCTTGTTACCGGCTACTATGGCAGCCTAACTACAGCCGCTGTTGGAAGGTTCCAATTGCAGAACGGAGTGGTGACAAGCGCGAGCGATCCTGGCTACGGGTATGTAGGACCTAAGACCAGAGCTAAAATCAATTCGCTTTTGGGGTTGTAATTTTAGAACTGAAACAAAACCCCGCTAGAACATATTCCGGCGGGTTTTTGTTTTAAGTAGAGACTTTTGTTTATCCACAGGTTGTTTTATGATACAATTCATTTATGCTTAAGAAAACAAAAATAATGGTAGTTTTAGCTATCGTTCTTGTTGCGGGTTCGATAACTATTGCCGCCTTGTCCGTTTATAAACCTGACGCCATTAAAGGGCTTTTCAACAAACCCTACTCCGTTGTTTACCTTTCAAGCAGGGAAATATATGTAGGTCGGCTTTCCACTTTACCGCGCCTTACCTTGGACGACGCTTACATCTTGCAGATAGTGCCCAACGAGGAGGACCCCAGCAAGACCGGTTTTCAGTTGATGCCGCTCTCGAGCACTCTTTGGGCTCCCAAGCGAATTTACTTAAACAAAGACCACGTTATTTTCACGGCTGAAGTCCGCGACGACAGTCAAGTCGCCCAAACTTTAAAGGGCAAATAGGTTATTTTCCGTGGGCAATCAAGGACTTGAATAATCTCAATGCTGGTTCTTTTAAGAGCGCGAGCATTGCGAAGTAAACTCCAGCTCCCGTTGCGATGGAGACAACTACGTTCGCTCCGTAGTAATTTATCGCGAGGACAACCGCGCCCATCGATACGGCGGCAATGGCGATTTTCTTTATATGCGGGAGTATGGAGAATTCACTCACTTTTCTGAACTGCTGCCACAAGTAAATATTTATAATTACCTGGTTTACGAGAGTGGAAAGCGCCGCGCCTTCTATGCCCCAGATGGGGATAAAGAGAAGATTGAGCGCGGTGTTCCCCAAAACACCAAGAGCGACGTAGCCTAAGAGACTTTTCTGTTTCTCGTGAGCGAAGATGGCGTTGGCTATGAGCGTTGCGGGGAAGACCACGATGATGGTAGCGGCAAGTATAGCAAAGCTTATGTAAGCCGGCGCGTAGGTCGCGCCGTAGAGCAGTTTTATAATGGGAGCGCTTAATATGGTGCCTCCCACGGCAAGCGGCGCCGCGATGAGGTAGATGGTCGCGAGGCCCCGCTCAAAGACTATCCTGAAATTCTTTCCGGTTTCTTTGGCTAATCTTGTTAGCGTAGGGAAAAAGGCAGCCGCGAGTAAACTGGGGGCGACATAGAGAAGCTGTATCGGTTTTTGAGCGGCTGAATATAAACCGGTCTCTTCGGCGGAGGTAAGCCACCCGAGCATCAAAATGTCGGTATTAATCATAATAACTCCCATCAATCCCAGTAATCCGAATGGCCAAGCGGAAGTTATGATTATTTTTACAAGACTTCTATCAAAATTTTTAAAGATATCGATAAAATATTCCCTCAAGAGGTAAACCGCCAGTAGAAGTCCCAATCCGGTCCCAATGGCGTAGCTCCAGGTTAGGCTCAAAGCGGTTTGGTTTTGAGTTAAAAGATAAAATCCTATAACGGCTATGGATAAGTTGGTAAATACATTAACTGCCGCTTCAATATGCATTTTATTAAGAGAGCGAGCCATGGCGGTGGCTAAGTCTCTTAAAGAGTCAAACGCTAATATAATGGCGACAATGGGCATTAACACTATCGCTTCGGGCAGGTTAGTTAGTTTATCTCCAAAGAGTAATATCAGAGAGATAAGGGCTATGATAACTGATGACTTTATAAAGAACGCGGTTGAAAGGTATTTGCGTCTTAGTTCCGGAGACTTGACGCTTTCTCTGGTTAAAAGCGCGTTAATGCCGAAATCGGAAAATATGATGAGAAATGCCGCTAAGCTAAGCGCGTAAGAAAAAGCGCCCCAGCTTGAGGCTCCCAAAACCCTCGCTGAATAGATAATAATGGTGGCTCTTAAAAGACGGCCGATAATTTGACCGCCAAATAGCCAGAAAGTGTTTTTAGCTATCATTTTACCGGTTGCTTCATCCACGATTACTATTATATAATGCTTTTTATGCCCAGTCAGTATAACTACGATAAGATTAACTCAAGTTATCGTAGTATAATAATTAGGCAAAAGAAAAATAAAGGTCATGAATAAACTATTTAGCGACAAGTTAATCAATAACTTGTAATCGCAGTTTCACTACTGGGTATGAAAGATAATACATTTTTAGCTGGAACAATTCTTGCCTCCGCTCTTATTATCGCCGGGTCGCTTATTTATGTTTTCGGTCCCGAAAGAGCCGTGAGCCCGTCTGATGGCGGTGGGCTCGCTATTACTTTGCCTCCATTTGAAATTAGTTTGCCTTACAGCCAGACGCCTACGCCGGGCGGGGATATTCTTTTAGGCGATCCTAACGCGCCAGTGGAAATTGTTGAATACGGCGATTACCAATGCCCTTTCTGCGCTAAATTTGCCTTAGAGACCGAGCCGCAGATTCGCGAGAACTACATAGCTTCGGGTAAAGCCAAGATGATTTACAAAGACCTTATCGTTATTGATGGGTTTATAGCCGGCGGTCATGAGTCTACTGACGCCGCCATGGCTGCTAATTGCGCCGCTGATCAAGGCAAGTTCTGGGAGTACCACGATGCTTTATTTATAATAGAAGCCGTGGATCAGAAGGAAAACAACGGCAACTTGACGAAAGACTTGTTCATGGCTATCGCCGGCAAGTTAGAGCTTAACGAAGCCACTTTCGAGGGCTGTTACGATTCTAAAAAGTATGCCGGAGAAGTGGAAAGCGACACCGCTGAAGCCCAGAACGACCTGCCCCGACTCTCCACCCCCAGCACTTTAGTGAACGGCGAATTGGTTTCGGGCGCCCAGCCCTACGCGAATTTTGCCGCGGTTATAGACAAATTTTTGGAGTAATAATAAAATCTAAAAGCAATGGTTAAAATATACACCACTCCTTATTGCGTTTACTGCAAGATGGCAAAAGAATTTTTCAAGAAAAATAATGTCGCTTATGAGGAAGTAGATGTGACCACCGACGACAAACTTTTGGAGGAGATGGTTCAAAAGTCTCACCAGATGGGAGTGCCGGTGATTGATGTAAACGGCGAGATATTTGTGGGTTTTAACAGACCGGACATAGAGAAGGCGCTTAAGATTTCTTAGTCTATGTACGACCTCGTTATCGTGGGCGGTGGGCCGGGAGGAGTCGCTGCCGGCGTCTATGCCGCCAGAAAAAAGATAAAAACCATAATTTTTGCCGAGAGTTTCGGCGGGCAATCTTTGGTTTCAGCCGGCATAGAGAACTGGATAGGCACCAAGTCCGTTTCCGGTTTTGATTTCGCGAAGATGCTTGAGGAACATTTGCGCGCCCAGGAAGACATTGATATTGTTGACGGTGTCCTGGTGCAAAAAGTTGTAAAAGAGGGGAATAGTTTCAAGGTTACAACAAGCGACGGCAAAGAATATCAAACCAAAACAGTTTTACTTACCTCCGGCAGCCGTAGAAAAAAACTGGGCATTCCCGGCGAGGCTAAACTTGACGGCAGGGGCGTGGCGTATTGCTCAACCTGCGACGCGCCTATTTTCAAAAACAAAGTAGTGGCGGTTGTGGGCGGCGGGAATGCCGGACTTGAGGCGGTTCTCGATTTAATCCCTTATGCGACAGAAATCCATCTTATTCAACGTTCTGACGTTTTAAAAGGAGATATTATCACGCAGGAAAAAATTAAAAGCAGTCCTAAGGTTAAAGTTATTACTATGGCCAAACCTTTAGAAATAATTGGCGACAAGTTTGTTGAAAGTCTAAAATATGAAGACAGAAATACCGGCGAAACTAAAGAGATAAAATTGGAAGGCGTTTTTGTGGAAATCGGTTCTATCCCTAATGCCGATATGGTTAAAGATTCAGTTGAGCTTAACAAGTATGGCGAAATCGTCGTTGACCATAAAACCCAGAGGACTTCCCTTCCCGGTATCTGGGCGGCGGGGGACGTGAGTGACGTCATCTACAAGCAAAACAACATCTCCGCCGGAGACGCCGTAAAAGCCGTTTTGGATATATACGACCACCTAAACAGGTCCTTATAAATGTAGTAAATGAATGTATAAAGCGTATAAGTATACCAAATCACCGATCAGCGATTTAGTATACTAATAGTTTATCGTTCTGAGCGAACCGGTTTTCGTCACCGCGAATATATCGACGTATTGAAACAACCCCAGTTCTTTAAGATCCTCTACGAATTCCTCCGGCAGTCTTACTCTTCCGGTCCAGACGCTTTTTTGAGTCATTTTAAAACCGAGCTCACTTAGCTTTCTCCTTAGCCAAGCTCTTTTCTTCTGTTCTTTCTCTGGTACGTCGAAAATTACTATTTTAATAGTAGAATCAGTCTCCTTTTTATATTTTTTGCGCGGCAAGCCGTTTAGGAGTTTGGCGAGCTTTTCTTTGCCCTTACTCGTTATACTCCACTTATTCTCCTTCTTTTGAACCAGCCCTTCTCTTTTCAGTTTGGACAATATGAGGTGAAAGTTATGTTTTTTCCTTTTAAATTCGGATATATCCTCTTTGGTTTGTAGTTCTTCCAGCGCTTTATCTATGTTCTTTTGCATTTTTGAATACGAGGCGCCGTACCCCGACTCCATAATGCCTATAAAAATAGCGGCGCTTACCATAGCACCCTCAGAAAGTTTTTCCAATAATTTTGTTGTCATGCCTGAATCCATATTACAAAAGTATACTATATCACTGATCAGCGATATAGTATACTTTTTGTGGATAAGTGGTGTTGACTTAGTTGTTGGTTGTAAAGTAAACTTTTTTCAGTTGTAAATTTTTAATTGTAAGTTTGTGCCTTGTGAGGGGGCGCGAGAAAGATTTTCGCCTCCTTTTATTTTTTAAAACTATGAACAATAACAAAAACTTAAATACGGAACCGACTACAGAGATTTTGAGTATAGAACCGCCAAAAAGGAGCTGGTGGAAGTACGCCGTGGGTGTCTTAGCGATAGTACTCGTTATTTTAGGCGGCTATATAGTTTGGTATCAGTACTTTAGCCCCGAAGCGGGCTATAGGCGTGAGGTGGAGAAGAGCGCTTTAGAGCTACCGGCTAAGTTAGAGGCTTACAAAAAAGCTCGTGAGGCTGATACCTATGGCGGCAAAACTCCGGAGGAAACACTTCAAATGTTTATTGAGGCGTTGAGAAACGAAGACGTTGATTTAGCTTATAAGTACTTTGTGTTAGAGGAGAACAGTGAGCGGGATTATAAATGGTTGGAGGGCTTAAGAAAAACTAAAGATGCTGGGGAATTACAAGAGTTAGCAGACAGGCTTTCTTTAGCGAAACCAGATTTAGAATCCAGAGTTTCTGAAAATGATTATAAGTTTACGGTTGTTGATAAAAATGGACAGTATTGGGCATATATAGATATGAGATTTAACGGATACTCAGGAGTATGGAAAATAAAAAGTTTGTAGTTTGGATAGCTTTAATTGGATTTGTATTATTACTGCCGAATAAAGCGTTTGCATATGGCGTTGAGACGCACGCTTATTTAACCGATGAAATTGTTAATTTTTATAACCAGAACTATGGCAACAACTCAATATCGGGTGAATTAAAATCTTACATTATTGACGGTTCAAGGCGCGAAGATGACGCTCCGCGCTGGCTGAACCACTTTTACGACCCGGTCAATAACCGCGGGCTTAACGACCCGGAATGGGGGAAGGGTTTTAGTTCTAAAGAATGGGCGCAGAGTGATTCCAAGCAGACCACCTACGCTTACAGGCCTATAAAATATGTGGCCTCTATTTTAGATGCCTCGGAGCAGGAAGCTATTGACAGGATGGACCTAAACTTTACCTGGCAGCAGGCAATCAGGTACTACCGTGATGGAGAAATAGAAAAAGCAATGTTTACTCTCGGCCATGTTCTGCACCTAATAGAAGACGCGAGCGTCCCGGACCACACAAGGAACGATGGGCATCCGGAGATTTTCGGCGACGGTAGTCCATATGAAGTCTTCAGTGAGAGGTTTACTTTAGCTTCGCCGGATAGCGGGTTGCCTTTAAGGCTTACCGGTAAGAAGCCGTTTGATTCTATGCCTACGCTTTCCAGCTATTTTAACGAAATGGCTAATTATTCAAATAACAACTTTTATAGCGAGGATACGATTAATAAAAGCTATAACCTTCCTAAATCTACAGAGTATGTAATAATCGGGGATGTTAAATTCGCTATGAATGTAGACGAGGATGGAGGTGTATACAAACTTTCAGCAGAACCAGCGAATAGAAGTAATCTTAAAGACACGGAGTATGAAGTTACTTTAAGCAATGATAGCGTTGTTGCCGGTTATTGGTCCCATCTTTCCGTCAAATCCGTCCAAGTCGGCGCCGGGGTTATTAAGTTATTTTTTGATGATATAGAAAGGGTAAACTACGGCGATTCGGCTTTGGTTAGAGACGACAGAAACCCGATAACCAAACTTATAGATAACGCTCGGGCTTGGGCGCAGATTGTCTCTTCTTTTGGAAAAGCGCTCACTTCGTCCACCTCTAACGTTACCAGAGAAGCGTGGAGTAACACTTTTAGCAACGGCGGAAGCGATGAAGAGTTAATTGAGGTTATTGATACGAAAAAGGTGAACGATGTTAAAAAAACAGAGAGCGTGGGGAATAATGCCGACTCCAAAAACAATGACGGTCAAGTTGGGGTTGAAATAGTTAAGAACAAAAAAGATTTATTTGTTGATGAAAAAGAAACAGACGGGAAAATTGAAAGTCCCGTAAAAAAGAAGGATGATGTCTTAATCGATGTTAAGCAGCAGAAAGAGACTGTTGCTAAAAAGACTATTGCTAAAGATTGCGCGTTTAGTGTCTCGCAATCACCATCTCATAAAGATATTATTCTTAACGAAGTTGCTTGGATGGGCGGCGACAGCGCGTTCGGTCTTAGTTCTAACGATGAGTGGATAGAATTGAAAAATGTTTCCAGCCAAACAGTTGATATCTCAGGCTGGCAGATACTGGATCAGGGCGAACAAATAAAGACTAAGTTTACTGACGGCACAATTATCCCGGCAGGCGGCTTTTACCTTCTTGAGCGTACTGATGATAATTCGGTGCCTAACGCGACCGCAGACCTTATTTACAGCGGCGCTCTTAGCAATACTAATGAAGGCCTTCGCCTCTTTAATAATCAATGCAATCTTATTGATGAGGTTTTGGCTAATCCTGATTGGCCTGCCGGCAATTCAACCTCTAAGAGAACTATGGAACGTGAAGCTAATTTAAGCTGGCACACCTTTGGAGGCGATGCTTCCGGTGGCATCTGGGGTACGCCAAAGCGGGCAAATGGTCAGGCGCTTGTTCAATCAAACGTAAGTGGAGGCGGTGGAGGCGCGCCAGTTAATAATCAGCAGCCGACGACGAATAATCAACAACAATCTCCGGCGAAAATTTTAATTTCTGAAGTTCAAATTACCGGCGGCACTGGTAAAACTGAAAATGATTTTATTGAACTATATAATCCTAATAATTTTCAAGTCAATTTAAACGGCTATCGATTGGTAAAAAGAACCAAAACCGGCACTACCGATACCAGTATCAAATCTTGGACAAGCGATGTTTATATTCCGGCAAACGAATATTATCTTTGGGCTAATAGCGGCTACACGGATATTCCCATAACGCCTGATATAACCACCACCGCCACTATCAGCAATGATAATGGCGTGGCTATTCGCTTTGGAGTAGCTGATACAGGCACCATAATTGACAGCGTTGCTTGGGGAGAAGCGCAAAATACCTTTATTGAAAATTTAGCTTTTTCAACAAATCCTGGCGTCAGTCAAAGTATCCAGCGAAAATTCCAAAACAGCACCTTTGTTGATACCGACAACAATGCAAGTGATTTTGAACTTCAATCCTGCTCAAGCCCGAAAGCGCAGTCAAAAACTTGTTCCACGACGAGTCAAGCTCCTAGCACCTTACTGCCTCTTGAGATTATAGAAGTTGTTTATGATATAAAAGGAGTTGATGGCGCAGAAGAATCTGATGAAGGCAAAGAATTAATCACGCTTAGTAATCCGAACGACACTGAAGTCGACTTAAATACTTACTCCGTTCAATACTTGGGAAGTAGCGGCGATTTCTCTGATATTAAAAAGAAAAATTTCGAAGCCGATAATAGAATCCCCGTCCAGGGGATTTTTAAGATTGGTACTAATTGCCATACCGACACGCCGTGTAACGACGTTGGCTTGTCTTGGAGCCAAGCCCTGGGTAATGCAAGCGGCACAGTCTTCCTTGTGTATAACCAAGAACTAATAAGCGGCATAAGCGACCCAGATATCATAGATGCCTTTCATTATCCTACAGTTACAACCTTGACCGCGCCCGATAACTTCGCCGTAGATTACGACTCCAGTCGGCTGGAAATGGCTTTTTCTTGGGGCGGCAACCCCGAGTTAACTTATCAGATTCAAGAGTACAACAGCCCCGGCGTTACCATCTTTGAAGGCAAGGGCAATTCTTTTATAAAAAGAATTGACGAGGTGGGTAAAACGCATAAATTTTCCGTAAGAGCTTTTAATGAAAACGCGGAACATACCGAGTTGATTGAAAAAGAAATAAGCGCGGCCAGCTTTATAAAAACCGTTCACTTCTATAAAGCCGCTCATCGT
>Ga0209541_10000484_pt1 | contig 78440 bp, 79 predicted proteins | sample RifCSPlowO2_01_FD_184027 | JGI IMG/M metagenome (GOLD analysis project Ga0209541, IMG submission 184027) | Groundwater microbial communities from Rifle, Colorado - Rifle CSP2_plank lowO2_0.1 (SPAdes) (version 2) | ecosystem: Environmental > Aquatic > Deep subsurface > Groundwater | place...
AAGAGAATATTGGTACCGGAGTTCATTTCCCTTCTTTTATACCGGGCTATTATAATAAAACCTACGGTTATAAGAAGGAGGATTTTCCTAATGCTAATTTTATTTGGGATAGGATAGTTTCCATTCCTTTGTATCCAAAAATGAGTGTAGATGATGTGAGAAATGTTGTAGATGCTGTAAGAAAAATTATTTTATATTACAGAAAATGAATGTTCTTTTGGTTACTAGGCCATTAGCTTATCCCTGGAATGAAGGAAGTAAAAATCTGGCTTATAACCTCGCTAAAAACCTAAGAGACCATAATGTGCATATTCTTGTAAGAAAGAATTTTAATGAGAGAATAGGTAAGAATGTAATTTTACATAAAATTTATCCAAATAAACATAAACATAATGTATCTTACATTGAAAAATTAAAATTATTTTTCTTTTTATTGATGGTTAAAGATATAGATGTTTATCATTTTATTTATACACCTGAAAACTACTCATCTGTTATTAATAATTTATTGATGAAAATTAAATCACGAAAATCAATTCAAACAATCCCAACGAAATTAAAGAAGATTTCTAATAAATTATTTTTTGCAGATAATGTAGTCGCTATTTCAGATTTTACAAAAAATTTACTTTTAAAACATAAAATAAACAATGTTATTAAGATAAACACAGGAATTGATACCAATCATTTTAAACCATTTGAAAGAAAAGAATTAATAAAAAAGTATAATGTAAAAAATAAATTTGTTATGCTATTCCCAATAGACTTGGAAAAAGGAAGGGGTTCTAGAGTAATATTAAAAATAATTAGGGATATTAGTAACCTCAAAAATGTTTTATTTATTGTTTCTTATAGATCAACAAAAAAAGCAATTTTGGAAGAAAGATATTTGAAAAGTATTTTGATTAAATTAGGTTTATCAAGGAAAGTGATGTTTATAAAGGATCCGAAAGATGTAAGGGATTTGATTAATATCTCTAATGTAGTCATTTATCCCATAGTTAACCATTATGAAAAACATGAAATCCCAATGATACTATTGGAATGTATGTCTATGGAAAAACCCATAATCATAAATGATACCCCTCCCATGAATGAAATAATAAAAGAGAATGAAGGCATAAAAGTAAATGATTATTTTGAGTTTAAAGAGATTATTATAAAATTAATTAAAAATAAAAATTTTTCTAAAGAAACTGGTAAATTAGCAAGAAAAAGGATTATTGAAGACTTTAATATTGCTAAAACTGCCAAAAGTTATAGTATCTTATACGATAAACTAGGTTGTTTTTAAATAATCCTTTTTTTCATTTAGAAAATTGTAATTATTGTATATTTTATCCTTATAATTTGTAATAACCCCTTTATTTAACATGTTAGAAATTTCATTTATTCCGATTTCAATACTTTTTTTTGGTTTAAAGTTTAAAATTTCTTCTGCTTTATTAAAAGAAACTTTATAATTTCTTTTGTCCTGGGATTCTCGGTCCACTTTTAACTCAACATTAGGGATTATTTGTTTTATTTTTTCTCCAACTTCAATTAATTTATGATTATGATTATCTCCTCCAATATTAAACACCGCCCCTTTTATTTTGTATATTGGCGCTTCTAGACATTTTATATATGCTTCAGCAGCGTCTTCTACGTCCATAAAAGGCCTCCATTGTTCCCCACCAAATATTGTAATAGTTTTATCAAAAATTGCTTTGGCTGTTAAAACATTGACCGCTAAGTCAAATCTCATTCTAGGGGACTTACCATATAATGTTGCCATTCTAAATATTGTAGGAGAAAAATTGGAATCAGTCATTTCTAACAAATCTTTTTCGGATCTAATTTTTATTTCAGCATAAAGGGATACAGGATTTAATTTTGAATTTTCATCGAGTAACTCTTCCGTTTCTGTGGCACCATACACGCTACAACTTGAGGCGAAAATAAACCTATTTATCTGATTGTATTTACAGATTTCTGCCAAACTTTTTGTTGCAAAATAATTTGATTCTAAGGTTTGTTGTGGATTGATTGAACTTGCTGGGTCACCGACAATTGAGGCAAGATGCACTACCGCATCGACTCCCTTTATTGCTTCAACAATTTCATTTATATTTCTTATATCTCCTTTTAAGAATTCAAAATTTTTATTATCGTATAATTCTTTTATTGATGAGTCTCCATAGGTTAAATTATCTATAACTTTTACTTGATATCCTCTATCAATCAATTTTCTAACTAATACTGAACCAAGATAACCAGCTCCACCAACAATAAGTATTTTTTTTACATAATTTTCATTTCCTATTCCCCTTTCTATTTTCTTATTAATTTTAATTGCCAGGGACATAATATCCACTAGTTTTTTGTGTTTGTTTAAAACAGGGATTTTTATAACCCCTCCTTCCGGAAATTTTTTTATTATTTCTAAATTTTTATATATTTCTTCTTCATTGTTCTCTTCTACACAGAAAGGATTGTTATTCATCACTTTTTCTACTGAACAATTTGGACTAATTCCATTTATAATTGCTGTTCTAATATCCCCTGAGGTGACAACCCCAAGAAATTCCTCATTTTCATCAATTATTATGGCTATTCCATTACCTTTGCTATCTAAGACGTTCATAGCCTCTCTTAGGCTTTTTCCCTTTGTTATAGATATCTCGTTATAATTCACAGTAAATTACCCTTTCCTTAGTGTTTATATATATTTATAGGATTTATTATAATATTCTTATTTTGATTAAATAAGTTAATTATGGTCTATCTTTCAAGATTATTTTTGTAATTCTTTCTAACCCCTTTCCGTCAACTTTTTCCTTTCCTTTTTCGCTCATTTTCTTTAATAAAATTTCATCTGACAACGTATTGGTTACAGTTTCCCTTATTTTTTTTGTGGAAATTTTTGAGGCATAACCTAAATTTATTCCAGCTCCAATTTTATGCCAAGCTTCAGCTGTTTTTAGTTGATGTGGGACAATACACATGTAAATTGCAGGAGTTCCAATGCAAGCTAATTCATAGGTTGTGTTTCCTCCAGAGGTTATGGCAATGTCTGCATTATACATAAGATTGAATATGTCATCTGTAGTATTAAATATTTCAAAATTTTTTGGTAGTTGCCCAAACTCTTTTTTATAATTTTCATTGGAATTATTACCTAGTAAAATGTACACCTTCCCAATATTTGATATTTTCCTTAATTCCTGAGAAATTTTAAGCAGAACTTTATACTTATCTTTCCCACCCCCAATTGTAACCAATATATCTTTTTTTGATTTTTTGAAATTTTTCTCTTTTTCGTGCAATGGAATAACATTTTCACGTATTGGAAAAAAATTTGGGCCTAGATAATATTCTTTTTTTTCACTTCTTTCTAATCCGGCAAACCAGTTTATTAAATAATTAAATTCTATTTTCTTTGGAATTTTATTAAAAAATGAGGTGGTTATTATTGTTAAATTTGGGATTTTATTTAAATTTTTTAACAGACTTTTATTTAAATTTTTTAAATCAATAAAAATTAATTCTGGTTTGTTTTCAAAGACAAATTTTTTAACTTCTTTATCGCTTTTTATATCATTTATTTTAAATCCATTCTTTTTCACTTCGTTTCTTCCAATTTCATACTTTGAATTGGAGTTTTTCATAAGAAATTCACACTTTAAACCATTTTCTCTTAACTTATTTGCTATTGCAGTGGTTGTATAAATGTGGCCCATCCCAATATCTAAACCGCCATCTGCTCTAAATAAAATCATTTTTCCATATTTATATTTTTTATTTCTGGGTTTTTATCTAAGAATTCTATTATCTCTTTTAAATTATAGCTATCCTTATTTTTGTAGAATTTAAAATAAAGTATTTTTAATAATTCCAAGTCTTTTTTAGTATCTAAGGCTAATTTCATATCATTTCTTTGTAACCATTCAGGTATATCAAAATTTTTTATTTTGAACTTATTCTGATTTTCTAATATATACTGTGTTATGTGTTCTCTTTGATGTTTTTCAGTTGCATTTTTCCACATAGTTTCAAGTGCTTTTACACTTAAAACTTCAGATACTATTCCATTTGGGGTTGGATGGCCATATACGTCATTGACATAATCATACTTTTCTTTTAATGCTAGGTCTATCATCTCGTCCATGACTTGAAAATTAAGAAAGAGATTGTCCGCACAAAGCCTTACAATAAAGTCTACATCGTATTTTTTTGTTGCTTTGTAGATTCTGTCTAATACGTCTTCTTCACTACCTCTGAAGAAGGGAATTTTATTTTTTATCGCAAATTTCTCAATAACATCATCTTTTTGGTTATTAGACGTGGCTATCACTATTTTGTCTAATTTTTTTGATAATCTTATTGATTTGATGACATGTTCAAGAAAAGGTTTCCCATCTATCTTAGTCATTGTTTTATGAGGTAATCTTGTAGACCCCATTCTAGCTTGGATTACTCCTAATATTTTAGACATTTTAGTATTATGCATAAACTTTCTTTTAAATTTTACTTTTTTATTAGATCGTCCCAATTCAATAAGTTTCCTTTTTTAATATCTCTTATCACCCTATAACCTTTCTCTATTAACATACTATAATATTTTGGAGCCAAACCATACCCTTCCCCCCCATTTCTAAGAATGATAATATTATTATCAGTTATTTTTTCTTCACTTTTAATATCTTCGGAAATGAAAATACTCCTATAAGCAAAATCTCTAGTATATTTTTCAATTTCCGTCGGTTTTTTCTCAGAAGAACCAAGCACTACAGAGTCTACATCCACTTTTTCACCATTTCTTATTCTTTCTTCAGTCGTTCTTATGGACTTAACCATTTGTTTTAATTGTTCTGGGTTTACTGCAAATCTTTGATCTGCTCCTTTCATATTTTTATCAAGAGTTATATGTTTTTCAATGATTTTTGCTCCTTTAACAACTGCTGCAACTGGTGCTTTTATAGGATCCTCTGTGTGATCTGAATATCCAATTATATTATTGGGATAAGCTAATTTTAAGGTTTCTAAAACATTTAAATTGCAACATTCTAATGGTGCAGGGTATTTTGTTACACAATGCATTATCATTAACTTATCATTGTATTTTTTAATTGTTCTTACAGCTTCGTCCACTTCACTTAAGTAAGCCCCCCCAACAGACATGATTATTGGTTTATTTTTTTTGGCGGTATATTCTAATAAAGGGATATTAGTAGTGTCGTATGATGTTAATTTGAATACATTCATCCCATGTTTTTCCATAACATCTACAGACCAGATGTCACTGACGCTTGAGAAAAAAATTATTCCTTTATTTTTGCAATATTCCATAAGTTCATCTATCCATTCTTCAGAAAGTTCGATTTTTTGCATAACCTCATAAATATTTAAGACATTACCATCAGTTTCATATGTTCCTGCATTTTTTGAATACATTAATTTTCCTTTAAAAGTTTGAAATTTAACCGCATCACAACAGGCTTCTACGGCCGCATCTATCATTTTTTTTGCAATATTTATATCATTGTTATGATTTATTCCAACTTCAGCAATTATAAAACAAGGAGAATCTTCACCTATAGTTTTATTTTCTATCTGGATTTTCATAGTATTTTATTGATAAATAGTTTTATAAATTTTATTGATAATATTTAAATATACATGTAATCTTTGGTAAAATAATGGATATAAACTTGTTTTCAAAAAGGATGGCTAAAGGGGCCGTTATTGTATTTTTTGGAATGTTGCTGAGCAAAGCTTTGGCTTATTTATATGTGGCTTTAGTGGCTAGATTGGGAAGTTCAGAATATGGATTATTAAGTTTGGGGATATCTATAGTATCTTTTATATCTATTTTTTCTCTTTTAGGTCTAAATACAGGAATAATAAGGTATATTTCTTACTATAATGGTAAACAAGACGATAGGAGAATTAAAGGAACTATCCTTTCATCTTTAAGACTTTCCTTACCAGTAAGTTTAGTTTTAATGATTTTATTGTTTTTATATTCAGAGAAAATTTCTATATTAATTTTCCATAGTTCTGAATTAATTCCAATATTAAAATTGTTTTCACTAACTTTGCCATTTATGTCCTTATCTGATATATTTTTAGGGGTAATGATTGGATTTCAAAAAATAAATTACAAAGTTTTGGTTAAGGAGGTTATAGAAGGAGTTATAAGGTTAGTATTAACTTTTGCCGTAATTTATTTGGGTTATAATTTGTTGGGAACCGCAGTGGTATATTTGATCTCTTTTATGATGACTGCATTTTTATCTTTTTATCTTTTACAAAAAAAAGTTTTTCCTTTTTTTAAAACAAAAGTAATTCCTATATTTTTTACTAAAGAATTATTTGTTTTTTCTTTTCCTTTTATATTTGCAGGAGTATTAACATTAATTATAAAATGGACTGATGTTTTTATGATAGGATTTTTTAGGACTACTTCTGAAGTAGGAGTGTATAATGTTGCTTTGCCTACCGCAAATTTGCTAGTCATTGTTCCTACATCTTTGATGGCTTTATTTATGCCAATAATTACTGAATTTTATAGTAAGGGAAAAATTAAAGATATTGTTACATTATCTAGGATAAACTCAAAATGGATATTTTTTCTTAATTTTCCTATATTTCTTTTGATATTTTTGTTCTCTAAAAATATTTTAGAAATAATGTTCGGGTCTGAATATGTAACTGGAAATACTGCTTTGTTGATACTAACAGTTGGTTATATGGTTTTTTCATTAGTTCACATACCTAATGCTATTCTTATTATGATGAAAAAAACAAAGTTGATATTTTATATAAGTTTAATATCCGCCGTTGTTAATGTTATACTGAATTATTATTTAATTCCTAAATTTGGAATAATTGGGGGAAGTATTGCTACTTCTTTTTCTTTAGTATTAATATTTGTACTTATATTTATAAGTTGTTATAAATTAACTAAGATACAACCTTTAAAATTAAATTATTTTAAATCTGTAGCTTCAGGAATTATTTCATTATTTATTATATACTCCCTTGTTTATTTTATAGGGGATATTTCTTTTATTATCTTTGTTTTATTAAGTATAGCTTTTTTAATCATCTACTCTGTGTTGGTTTACTTATTGAAAGGTTTGGATGAAGAGGACAAAGAAATAATGAGAAGTTTTTATATTAAATTCAAAAAATCCTTTTGAATGAAAATATTGCCTTCCTTTTGATTAATTATAAACGTTTTATTTTGTAAAATAAATCAGATATCTTCATATGTTCACTCATTTTTCTTAGTGTTAAATTAAGGTTTATATTTTTAAATTGATTAATTTCCTGATTTATTGCATCAAATTGATCATTTGGTATATAAAATAAATATTTTATTGGTTTTTCGGAATAATAATCTTCTAATTTATTTTTATAATTGTCTTCTTTCCACTTTAATAGGTCATAATTAAACTCCCCCGACTTTTCTTTCTCTACAGAAAACCCTTCATCCAATTTCATCTCGTTAAAATTAATTTTTAATAGTTTTTCAAATTTAATAATTTCGTTTAATTCATTCTTTTCATATATTTTATCCGCCATTAACTTTTTTGCAATTTGGATAACATATTCGTTGAATTCATCTGGGCATTCTATTAGTATTCTGAATATATACTTAAAATTTAATTTTCCAAATTCACCCTTAGATATTCCTTCAAAAGTTTGTGGTTCACTATAATGTTTTACCAATTCATTTACACTATTGAATAGCTCAGATTTTGAATCACTTTTAAACTCTTTAATTAATATTTCAACCTTATTCGGGGCTTCGTTTATGTTGTCAAGTAAATAGGTTAAAAAATCTATTAGGTTAATGTTGAATGAATTAAGATATTTTATTAGTTCATGGTAATATTTGAAATTCCACATATAATAAATAAGCCAATGTAATGGTCTAAAAAATAGGATATCTTCCTCAGATATGACATTCGTTGATATTACCATTTCTTCTGTTTCAAAAGATAAAATATCTTTGTATTTTCCAAATCCTTGATCAACTAACCTATATTTAGTTTTTACATTATACTTTTCTCTTTCAGATGGCAGGTTCATTTCCGCCCCTTCTAACATACGACAATTGTAACATACAATTTGCCCGACACCTAGTTCTGCAACAATTCTTAAATCATTTAGATGACTTTCTTTTGTTTGTTCAGATAATCCTAAAATAAGCTCACTATAAGATTCTATATTTTTTTCATTAAAGTAATCTATAATATCTTTGTACATTTCCGTGCTAATATTGTTTCTTTTTATTGCTTTAAGTACTAAAGGATCTAAGGACTGAAACGATGCAGTTACAGAAGTTAAATTTCCAAGAGTTTCTGCAATTTTAATAATCTCTTTACTTTTATTTTTGGCCCATGATTGAATTATATTTCTTGGGTATCCTGTTTTTTCACTAAGGGATTTTAATATTTTAGAAATTTCATAATCTCTTTCAGCATAAATTCCAAAGTTAGCATCACTTAGGTATAATATTTTTGTATTTTTGATTTTTTTTGAAATATATTCAAATTCTTTTTTTAATCTATCCAAGCTAAATTTGCTGATGTGTTGTGTTGCACTCCCCCAGTCACAGTATGTGCATGTATAAGGGCACCCCCTATTAGTTTCGATATTAGGAATTTGATTACTTTCAAAAAATTTGTCTAATACCCCTTCTAAATATGGAGAAGGAATTATATCTAAATTCTTTATTTCTGGGCTTTTTTGGCCCTTAACAGCACTTTTTTTATTATTATCATAAAAAACTACACCTTCTATAGGTGATTTTTTCATAGATTTTAAATCTTTATCTACAAAGAAATATCTCAATAATAAATTTAAAAATCCTATTTCACCCTGATCAAACACGTAAAAATCCAAAAAGTTCCTTTTTTCAAAAAATTTGTCTAAAGCTTCTTGATTTTGGTGGATATTTGGACCACCCATTATAGTGATGGTGTCTTTTGATTTTGATTTTGTAAATTGCAATATCTTATCGTCTATATCAGCATTCCAAGTATAATTGCTAAGACCAAGAAAATGAGGGGGATTATTTTCTATTTCATTTAATAATTCTTCAGGATGTTTAAAAAGTTTAAAAATAATATTTCTTCCATTTATATTAGCCTTTGTGAATGTTTCTAAATAACCTATATTTATTGGAAACATGAATGGTCCTTTTCCAAGGTAGTTGTGAACTAGATCCCCCAAGTATATTAAAATTGGTTCTTCTTTTTTCTCTGCATACTCAATCATTTTAATTATCTTTATTTTTGGCCACTATCCACATATGTGATGAGAGTAAATTATCTGCTAAAAACTTTTGAAATGTTTCTTTATATATTTCCCATTCGTCTATTAATATTCTTTTTAAGAAAGGTTGTTTGCTTATGTCAAATTCTCCCTTTAAAACTGATTTTCTAACTAGTTCAGCATCTAATTTGCCAGGAGTTAATTTTTCTATAACTTCAAAACCACAGTTGGATAAGAGTTTGGAAAGAGAATTTGGATTAAAATAGTTTAAGTGTTCACTGTCAACACTCCCCGATAATTCTTTTAGCGTGAGTATATCAAAACCCTTAACGTTTGGGCATGTTATCACAATAAGTCCGTTTTCAGACAATATTTTTTTACACCCAAGTAAAAATTCTTTTGGAGAATAAAGATGTTCTACAGTCTCGAAGCTAGTTACTACGTCCACCTTATTATCTATTTCCACTTTTTCAATTGGTTTTTCTATAACCTCTAAATTTTTCCCCCTGCATGTTTCAGCAAGATAAGGTGTTGGTTCTATTGCTATTATTTTCTTAAAAATATTTTTCTTTTTAATTTCTTCACAGAAAGTTCCAAAACCTGCACCAACATCTACAAGAGTATTTGTTTTTACATTGTATTTTTTACAAATTTCAACAATTCTTTTAGCTCTTGGTTCGAAAATTTTTGTTTTTCTTATGTTTTCAGAAGCCGGAAATATGACTTCATTCCAATATTTATAATTTTGAGAGGTATTATAATATTCGTCTAATATTTCTAATGTTGGTCTTGGATTCATAAACATTGTATCGCATTTGTTACATGTGACATAAGATAAATCATATTTTTCTAGGCTTTTTTTATAATCATTTGATTCACACGCCGGGCAATTTACCTCAACAAACTCTTTTTTTCTTTTTAATAGATTTTTTACATCTTCCATATAGACCTCTTTTTGTTTAACCATTACTTTTTGGGGTCTTATTTCTTCTTCTTTCATTTTTTATGATTTTCCCAATATTCTATTCTCTCATTTTCTTTTCTCATATTTTCTTCTGGAGAGTCCCATATATTAACTTTAGTCCAGTTTCCTTTTTTATCTTTCCACCAAACTCTTCTGTCTCTAAATGTATCTGCAATTTTATCAAACTCTTCTTCACTCATTCCAGTATATTTATACCATCTCTTTAGATCTCTTGGTTTGACATGATCGTATTTCCTAACCATTTCTATTCCTTCCTCTCTGGTCATATACCCTCCCCTTATATCTTTGCATGCATGGTCACTGGCTCGACCGTAGCCAAATTTGATATATTTTAAATAATCATGCCCTCCGTTTTCATGCATATCATCTAAGTTAGACATTTTTCTATAGGTTCTGTCAAATGGCTGTTTTGCTTCTTCCCAACCATATTTTTCTTTAATTAGGGTGGTTTGTTTATTTGAATCCCATTCAATATAATTGCCTAAATAAATGCCTCTTATTTTATTATTTTCTAATTCTTTATCATTAGGATATTTAGCCCATAATAAATCCTGTTCAGTTATCCCTTCTTCGTCATCAATCATATCATACCAGTCAAAACCTCTTTGTGCATGCTCTAGCCTATATTTAGCAGTCATTTCAATAAAGTCATTCATAGAATACATCCCTGCCAAATCAGTAAATCCATGCTCCCCCCAAATTATTAAGGGTACTTTGAATTTTACCGCAATTTGGATAGGGTAAGTGAATATCCCACAATGAGCGTGCCAGTTCATGTCCCCCATTTTTTTAAAACACAATCTGTTCATTTTAACTAATAATTTTTTACTTGGTCTGAAGATTATGTGATCTACGTCAAAAATCTTCCTCATTCTGTGCAAATTTTTTTCACCTTCTTTGGTGTAGTTATTGCCATGATATGTAACAAGAAGTGGTTTTAAACCCAATAGTTCTGTAATATAGTATGTTTGAAAATAACTATCCTTCCCCCCACTAACAGGGATTATACAATCGTAATTATCTTCCTTTTTATATTTGTTAACCAATTCTTTGAATATTTTAGTTCTTCCTTCCCAATTTATATCTTTTTTCTGTTCAGATACTTTGCATCCGCTGCATACCCCATTTTTATCAAACGTTAATGGGGCTGCCGATGCGCTTGGATAAACACATTTTGTGCAATATTTCATTTTTATCTCCTTTCATATTCTGACGTCAATATTATTCTTTTTCATTAACTTTTTAGCATTGATAGTGCTTATTTCAGTAAAATTAAAAATGTTTCCTGCAGCCACAGCGGATGCCTTCCCTGTTTTGATTCCATCAACAAAATCTTGGAACTTTCCTACCCCTCCGCATACTATTATTGGGATACTGGTGGAATCTGAAACCATTTTTATTAAATTAAGGTCATATCCTGTCCCTGTTCCGTCTTTGTCAATGGAATTTAAAAATATTTCGCCTGCTCCAAGTTCTTCTACCTTTTTTGCCCATTCTACTGGGTGCATGCCTGTGCCAACTTCACCAAATCTTTTGTAAACTTCATACTCATTTTTATCATTTTTCTTTACATCTATGGAAACAATTATGCATTGACTTCCAAAGATTTTTGAGGCTTCACTTATAAATTTTGGATTTTCAATTGCTATCGTATTAATTGTAACTTTGTCCGCACCTTTTTTTATTCTTTGTCTTATGTCTTCAATAGTTCTTATTTTCCCCCCAAAGGTTAAAGGAACAAAACATTTTTTGGAGATTTCGGATATAATCCCCAACAAATTATCAGTATCCTTGACTTTTAAGTCGTCTCTTCTTAAATCATAATAATCTTCTCTGCTTATGTCAATATATATTAATTCATCTATGGCCCATTCATTATATCTCTCTACTTGATGAATTGGATTTCCTAAAACCTGATGAAATTCAAATTTTTCACTTCTTACAATTAGTCCATTCATTAAAAATAAACATGGGATTAGTCTTTTTTTTAACATTTTTTATACTCTATAAAATTTCTTAAAATTTGCAATCCTGGTTTTTGACTTTTTTCTGGATGAAATTGTGTTGCAAATATGTTTTCTTTTTGAATGGCTGCTACGAATTCATTCCCATAATCACAAGTTCCTACAATTATGTCCTCATTAGTAATGAGGTAATAACTGTGAACAAAATAGAAAACTTCAGATTTTCTTAAATTGTGAGGTAATGAACTTTTCTTTTTGAAATTAACTTCGTTCCATCCAACATGCGGGATTCTTAAATTTTTTGAATCAAATTTTTTAACCACGCCTTTGATATAACCTAATCCTTTGCTTAATCCACCTTCATACCCTTCTTCTGCTAATAATTGCATCCCCAAACATATCCCGAGGAGAGGTTTTCTTTTTTTAATTACTTCTTCATTTAGTATGTTTATTATTCCTAAATCTTTAAGATTTTTCATTCCGTCACTGAATGCTCCAACTCCAGGCAATATGATATAATCCGCATTTTTAATATCTTCAATCTTATTTGAGATTACTGCTTTTTCCCCTATGTACTCAAGAGCGTTGGCTACAGAGGTCAAATTTCCCATATTATAGTCAATAATAACAATTTTTTTGGTCATAATTTTAAAGTACTCCCAAACCTTTTATATTTTACTATTTAAGTCTTTGTTAAGTTAATTAATGAAGATAACTTAGTATGTAGGTTGTAGTGAATATACATTGACGACAAAGACTATTTTGTCTGAATAAAAATAGGAATAAAATTGGCTTATTTCTCCCAGTCATTATTTAACTTAACAAAATCTTATTTAAGATTGCATTAGACATCTTTTTATGAGCATTACCATCAATTAATACGTAATCATTAAAGTGTTTTTCATATTTTTTAACTAATTCATCACTATTTTTAATGGAATTTATTATATCTTGTTTTAATTTATTTTTATTATTTATCCCTATGCACATATTATTTTCTACGAAAGGCACAATTGACTCTTTATTGAAGAAATTTGCTATTAGTATTGGTTTCTTAAAAAACATAGCCTCCAATGTAACAGTAGAACCAAGACTAATGATTAAATCTGATTGTTTTAGTAATGGTTTTAGCGGAAAATTTTTTCCTAATATGATTACATTATTTGCTTTTTCTTCTCTTAAAATTTCTTCTGGTAATTTTAAATATTTGTCAGAAGGATGTAATTTTATAAAAAGAGTGAATTCCTTCATTTTATTTATTGTGCTAAAGAGAACCCTATAAAATTCTGTTAATTCTTTATGGGACAGATGACATCTTAGATCATTGTTTGCTTCTGGTATGAATAAAATTATTTTTTTATCTTTTAAAATATTAAATTTTCTCTTTAGGTCAATAACCTCGCCATCTTCTATGTATTCATCAAACTTTATTGATCCGGTTATGATAAGATTTTCTTTTTTTAATCCTTCTTTTGCCATCCATTCTTTAGATGTTTTTCCCCAAACAAACATTTTGTCAGCTAACATCTTATTTTTTATTAATGGAAAGAAACCTTCACTTAAGGTGGTATACCCATGTTGAACAACGTAACTTATTTTTTTATGTTTTTTTAGTATTTTTATTATAATTTGTTCTAATGTTCTTGTATCATTGGTGGTTACAACGGCATTTATATACGGCTCTATTTTATAGATTTCATCTATCCATCTAATGAGAATTTTAAAATGCGTATTAAATAAGTAATTTAAATCTGGTAAAAAAATGTTATAAAATGAAATTTCTTTATATTCCATTGAACGTAAATTCTCAATAATTTTAGGCTTGTATTGCTCAATATTTTTAATTTTAGGTTTATTCCAAAATGTTATATAATAATCTTGATCATTATCAAAAAATGCCTGTCCTACGCTTGTCCCACACCTTGTAATTTTAACTTTTCCTTTCATATCTTTTAATAGAGGTAAATAGGCACTTTTTCCGCCTACAAAAAGAACATTCTTTTTCTTAGATTTTTTTGAGTTCATAATTTTGAAGTGTATGTTTTGCAATATTCCTAGAATACTTATTAAATAAGTTTTAAGATTTTTATTCATTGAATGTTCTTTATTCTTTATTCTTTTAATTTTTAGAGGAATTTTTTTAATAGAACATATCTCTTTGATAATTAATATGGATAATTTTGGATTATCTAAAAATTTATTTTCTTTTTTAGATTCATTGTACCTTATTAACACTTCCTTAGGATTGTTCTTTTTTATGATATAATTTAATATGTCAATATATTTTACGTATTTGTAGAAGGATAAAAATAGATCGTTTTTAATGACTAAAAATAAATCTATGTTTTTATAGACAACCTTTTTATCAACAATTTTATAAAACTCATTAAATAATTCTTCATATCTCTTCTTTATATTTTTGAGCAGACTAACCGGAAAAAATTCCTCTATGTTAAATTTTTCGATGGATTTTAATGGCAACTCTGAAAAATCTTTTGGAAGATAATCTAATAATATTATATTTTCTTTATTTGAATCTTTCAATTTTTTGAATTCTTCAATATCCAAAAAAATTAATTTTTTCATCTTTATTAAAACTTAAAAAATATGTATTTAAAAATATTCACTTTTAACTGCTTCATTATAAACTTAATTATTAACAAAATATCAAAGCATTTAAATATATATCCAATAAGCAGTTGACAATGAAAAAACTAAATTTGGGATGCGGAAACGATATTAAAAAAGATTATATTAATTTAGACAAGTTTAAGGTGGGGGGGGCGGATATTGTTCATGATATAGAAAAATTTCCTTGGCCTTTTAAAGATAATGAATTTGATGAAATTTTATGTAAAAACGTGTTAGAGCATGTTAATGATCCAATTAAAGTTATGGAAGAAATATGGAGGATTTCTAAATCTAATTCAATTGTTAAAGTTCAAGTTCCTTATTGGGCTAGTAAAGGGGCTGTTTCTCACTTAGAACATAAGCATTATTTTGATGAAGGAAGTTTCAATTATTTTCAAGTTGGTAATTTAAGTGATGCTAGGATTACGAAAGCAAGATTTAGCCCTGTTTTAATATACCCCCATTGCAACCCTCTGAGCAAATTTAAAAAATATTTACCATTTAAGAAGTTTTTTTCTAAATTTTTAATAAATATTTTTGATATTATTTATTATGAATTAAAAGTTTTAAAATAAAGATTACAAACTCTGTTTTTTAGTGAAAAATCCCTTCCAAAATCCAATTATTGTTATTATATCTTTAGTTATTTTGGAAAAAGGAAGCAGTAATATTCTTATATCCTTTTCATATTTTAATACATTTAAGATATAACTTATTAATAAAATTATAATTCCAATTGCTCCTATTAACCTTAAAGGCGTAAACAGGCTTCCATATAATAAAGTGGAGGTTATAGGGTTCCAATATTTATTTCCCAAACTCTTATGTCCGTGTTTTCTATAATTTACCCCTATAGCTTCTGCTATAGGTAATGCTTTTTTAAGTAATTGATGTTCTAAAGAGAATTTGTGCATTCCGTGTAGGTGCAATAAGTCCTCATTTGAGTGTTTTATTTTGTATCCTTTTTTTATTATTCTCCATTTCAAATCTGTGTCTTCTCCTGCAATTCTAAATGTTTTGGAATCATATAACCCAACTTTGTTGAAAATTTCTTTTTTAAATAATGCAAATCTTCCATCCCTATTTTTTTTGTCTTTACTTGACTTCATATCTTTTAATAAACTCAGCTTATCCCAGAAACCATATTTATTCCATAGATTTGTGGGTATTACCAGTTTTGATGTTACTACCCCCACTTCTTTTTCGTCAATTATACTTACAAGATGATTTAACCAATTATTTGTTCTTAGAACACAATCCCCCCAGACTATACTTATTAATTCATATTTTGAACTTTTTATTCCTTTATTGAGAGTTTTTGCTAATCCGAGGTTTGTTTTATTTTGTACTAACCTTATTTTTTTAAACTTTTTAATTAGGTTTACACTGTTGTCTGTACTACAGTCATCAATTACTACTATTTCTATTTTACCTTTATATTTTTGATTTAGAATTGATTGTATAGATTTCCCAATAGTTTGTCCTGTATTGTAACTTGGGATTATAAAAGATACATTTTTCATAGAGAATTAATGGGGGATTATTTTATATTTATTTCTTTTTTGCAGAATTCGCAGAAAAAATTTTCATTTAACCTATTTCCGCAAGTACAAACATACCCCCTTATTCTAGCGGGGTTTCCCATCATTAGAGCATGATTTGGGACATTTTTTGTTACAACTGAACCTGCACCTATCAAAGCATATTTTCCTATCTCTATTCCACATAAAATAGTCGAATTTGCACCTATTGTGGAACCCTTCCTAATTAATGTTTTTTTTAATCTCTTTTCATTCCAGATCTCTGCTCTTGGGTATAAATCATTTGTAAAACATGAATTGGGGCTTATCATTACTCCGTCCTCTATTGTCATTCCATTCCAAATGGAAACGCTGTTTCCTACTTTTACGTTATTTCCTATCATAGCATTGGCATCTATGTAAACATCTTTGCTAATAGTGCAATTATCCCCTATTTTAGCACTTTCTCTGATGTGAGCAAAGTGCCATATTTTTGTATTTTTCCCTATTTTAGCACCTTCTTCTACAATTGCAGTTTCATGCCTAAAATAACCCATGTTTTTATTTATTTTAGAAGAGTATATAAGTTTTATTGTGCTGTTTTTTTTGTGATTTTACGAAATAAACATATTGTTGTAGTAGGGGGCGCTGGTTTTATAGGAAGTCATTTAGTGGATGCTTTGATAAAAGAAAATCCAGCAAAAATAACCGTCATGAGTAATTTTTTTGTTGGTTCTAAAAATAATTTAACTGGAGCTATAAATAATTTTCATAATTTAGAGATATTGGATCAGGATGTAACGAAATATGAAGAGGTTGAAGATTATTTTAAGAGTAATTCTATTGATGTTGTATTTAATTTGGCTGTTATACCAATAGTTACTTCTTTAACAAAACCTGCGTGGACTTTTAAAAGTAATGTTGAAATGTCTTCTACTTTTTGTGAGTTATTGAGAAAAGATTATTTTAAGAAATTAATTCAGTTTTCTTCTTCTGAAGTTTATGGGACTGCCAAGTATGTTCCTATGGATGAAAATCACCCTTTAAATCCTGAAACCCCTTATGCCGCCAGTAAGGCTTCTACAGATCATTTGGCTTTGTCTTATTTTAGAACTTTTGGCTCTGACATTTCTTTAGTTAGGCCTTTTAATAATTATGGTCCAAGGCAGAGTGCCACTAAATTTGTTGGTTTGATTCCAGGGACTATTTTAAGGGCAATGAAGAACGAGAATGTAATAATTCAAGGCGATGGAGAACAGACAAGGGATTACATTTTTGTTGAAGATACAGCTGATGGAGCCGTTAAGATTGCTAAGTCCGATAATGCCAAAGGCAAAGCGATTAATATTGCAACTGGAAGGGAGATTTCAATTAGAAATATTGTTAATGAGATTTTAAATCATTTTGATTATAATGGGAAGATAGTTCACACGGAAGCTAGATTAGGAGATGTTCGTAGACATTTGGCAAAAATTGATTTAGCCAGGGAATTAATTGATTTTGAATCTAAAACCTCTTTGAAGGAAGGAATGAAGAAGACTGTTGATTGGTACAAAAGAAATATTAGTTTGTAATTCTTGAGTGATGTTTTTGGAAAGCTTTATATTTTTTATTATATTAGATTGTTTTCAAGATGGATTTACAAGAGAGATACATTTTGTGTGTAATTCAAGATACAAGAATTGTCGACTTAAGTGGGAAGTTAGTAAAAGATCAGGAAGACGTATTTTAATTACCATTGCTATTTTAGAAGATGTTAATGGAAACCCTATTGAAGTTCCGGTTAAATTAGAAAAAAGAGATGATATTAATTGTGAGTATTATATGACTGTCGGTGCTGATGAAAAAAATTTAAAAAATGAAAGTTATCCCCCAGTAAGAGAATTTGGGAGATATATGTTTTTAGATGATATTCGAAAATAAAAATATTTATTAAAGTATAATTCTTTAAGTTTAGTATGAACTGGGAAATTTTCGGATTGATTGCTGGAGCAATTACTATTTGTGGGTTTATACCGCAGATTGTAAAGGGATACAAAACGAAAAAATTAGGGGATTTATCTTATTTGTTAAATATATTTATCAGCATTGGAATGTTTATGTGGTTAATATATGGTGTTCATATAAACAGCCCGGCCATTATAATCTCAAATGCAATTGGATTAATATTGAATATTTTTTTAATCCTTATGAAGTATTATTATTCAAGGAAATAATTATTTATAATTCTTCAATTATATTTTCCAATATTTTTTGATATGTACCAAATTCTTTTATAGATAATCTCTCGTTTGGCTTATGAATATTCTGAGTTTTTCCAATAAAAAGTTCCCCTGCGCCGATTATTATTGTAGGAATGTATACTCCATTTTCTTTTGTGTACGTCTGGAACCCACCCGCGTCACAAACAGCTTTCCAGAAGTCAGTAATCTCGCTTCCTTTTCCAAAGTATTGCTTTCTTGCGGTTTCTGCAATTCTAACTAATCTGTTGTCAGGTTCTGTATGGAAGCCCATAATACTTGATGCCATTATTGCACTTATATCAAAGTTAAAATTTCCTTCCAACTTGCTTATTGCTTCTCTTATTGCTTCTTCTATTTCTTTAATTGAATTATAAGTTCTAATTGCTCCAAAAGCCGTTAATTCAGAAGGATGAGTGTCATAATTGTAAGGACTTCCTTTTGTGGTTATGTTTGGGATATCCACAACAGCAACATCTAAATTGGAAGAGTCTCTTAATCCATCTAAAAATTTAGTGTATAATAATCTGCAAAGTCCTGAAGCAGAATCTCTTTCATCTAAAAACACCATATGCGAATTCGGTATTCCTCTTGCCTGAATTTCAAATTGAACGGAAGTAGGATGCTTGTTTTGAACTTGACATGAAGTTGGTTCCCCCAATATAAAATAATTTTCTTCATCCCTAAAACTTATGGGGAATTGAGCAGACATTAAATATTTTGCAGCTGCAACCAATCCTATTGGGCTTCCACCTTCCTCGTCTGGATTTGCAATTAGAATGAGATTTTTATCTGTTTTTGAATGAACCAATGTATACATCATAGCAGCCAAATTTCCCTTTGTGTCTGCTACTCCGTGCCCAACCAAATAGCCATCTTTCTCTATTGCTTCAAAAGGATTTATTTCCCATCCCATTGATGGCCAAGTGTCTAAATGCGCATTGAATAAAATATTTTTGCCTGCAGGACCTCTTTTAACTGCAATCAGGCAATTTCTGCCTTCCAAATCTTCTAATTTTCTGCCACCATTTGTGATTTCAATAACTTCATCAGGATTTTTTCTGAAAACATCTGCTATGTTAAAAATGTAAACATCTACGTTACTGCCACTGTCTTTGATATAACCACCAATATAATCAACTAATTCATTTTCATTATCAGGCAAGTTGCCATGACTTTTTTTTGCCCAATTTTTCATATGGGCTTTAATCTCCAAATCATTTCTTAAAAGAATTGGATTTACAGAAGGGATGCTCACTAATCTTTTTAATAGTTGAATTGAGTCCATTTTGATTTGATGAGGTAGTAATATTTATAAGTTTATCTTTTTAAAGTAGTGATTCTAAATTCTCTTTTGAAATCTTAAAAAACTCTTTCCATAAATTCCCTGAATAGAGATTCTGCCATATTCCATTATTATTTATTTCTCCTACTTCAAATTCCATTACAACAATCGCATCATTTCCCCTAATATTTTCTTTTAATGCTTTGATGCATTGCACCATAAATTGTTTTCTTTTTTCTTCTGTTAAACTCATTGAATCTTTATTAACATAACTTGAATAATTTTTTTTGCCTTTTTCTGATAGTTTATCAAAGTCTCCCGGGAATAAATATGGAAAATGCGAAGCTATTTGTGTGACTTTTCTGTTATCCAATGTTGTATCATAAAATAAATCAAAACCCGCGCCTAAATGAACTATTCTAATTTGCTGAGGAATATTTTTTATTATGTTTTCAATATTTTCATCCGGAGAAGCGCTTAAAAATGGGCTTTTTTCCCCCAGGGAAAAATTATTTGTTTTTGAAACTATTAAGCTGAAATTTAGGTGTTCCGTATCCAAAGTAAGAAACATATCATCTTCAATCAAGTATTTTAAGTCTCCATTGGGGTTGCATCCAATCCAACCAGGATTATTCAAATCAGGAAAATAACCATATCCAAACCTCAGTCTTTTTTCAAAATCTTTCTGCTTTCTATTATTTCCTTTGATTTCCGCGTAATCTATGCAAGGCATATTTTCCGGGCCTATTTTTAATCCAAGTTCCTTTGCTTTTTCACTTAGTTTTATGGTTTCTTTTTTAGCTTCTTCTATGGCTTTTAGATACTCATCTTTTGTTATTATTTCAAACGAACTTAAATCGCAAGAATTATCAGGATGCAAATGTTTTTTGCAAATTTCATCCAATCTTTTGTATGCTTCGGCATGACTAATTATAGAACCATAACTAAAACTAACGTCTCTTACAACTTGTTTTTTAAGAGATTCATTTAATCTATCAATTAATTCTAGTTCTCTTTCAGCTTCCTCTACCCCCTTAGATAATCTTGAGGAGATGTCCATTATAAGCTCGTCCATCCCTCTTTCTTTTAAATGTCTAGTAAGTTGATTTATGAATTTTACTGGGTAAATTTGATTATTCCCCGTTATTTTAATATAAGGCAGTAATCCAATATTTAGTCCGTCATCTATTTGGGAAAAATTACATTCTCCTTCTCCATCTTGTGGAATTACTCTTGCTACATATAATCGACTTTTCATTATTTTTTTATTATAGGGGCATATTTAAAACTTTCTTTTTTTAATGACTTTTGAGTAATTAATACTTAAAAGTATAAGTATTTAAATATCTTTTTATTAAACTTTTATTTGGGGGTTTAAATGGCAAGGAAGATATTATTTATATCTCCTCATACTGATGATATTGAATTTGGTTGTGGAGGCACTATCAGAAGATTTGTGGATGATAAGATTGAAGTCTATTGTATTATCTTATCAGATTGTGTAAACGCTATTCCGGAAGGTTTTAAAAAAAATTCTTTAAATAAAGAGTGCATGTCCTCTTTAACTTTATTAGGAGTTAAGAAAGACAGAATTTTTATATTTCAGGTTGAAAATAAAGAGTTTCAGAAAAACAACCGAAAAATTTATTCTATTTTAGAGGACTTGAAGAATAAAATAAAACCTGATTTGGTAGTTATACCATCTTTGAACGATCCTCATCAAGATCACAAAACAGTTGCTGAAGAATCTTTAAGGGTTTTTAGACACAATATTTCAATTATTTGTTATGAAGAGCCGTGGAATCATTCTAAATTTGAACCAAAATTTTTTGTGAGGTTGACTAAAGGACATTTGAACCATAAAATAAATGCTCTTAAGAAGTATAAGACTCAGAGAAAACTCAAAAGATTTTATTTTGATTACAAATTTATTGAAGGTTTGGCCAGGGTTAGGGGTAGCCATATATTTTCGGAATATGCGGAAGGTTTTGAGGTTATAAAATTAATCCAATGAAATTGCTAATAACAGGGGCCGGGGGATTTATAGGAAGTGTTTTGTTAAACAGGCTCCCCAAAGATTATGAAATAGTTTGTTTAGGACATTCTACAAATTATAGTAAATTAAGAGAATTTATTGGGAATAATGTTAAATTGGTTGAAGGAGAAATATTTGATGAACAGTTAGTTAATGAATTAATGAATGGTGTTGATGTCGTTATACATTTAGTTGGCATTGGAGGGACTCCTATCTGCTTGAAAGATCCCGTTGATGCTGTTTTAACAAATATTCACGGCACTAATGTTTTGGTAAACAGTGCAGTTAAAAATAATGTTAAAAAATTCATATTCACATCTACTTATATAGCCTATTCCGTGTTAAAACAGAGAGAGATACCTTTTACAGAGGAAATGAAATTGGAACCAGATGATTTTTATGGCTCGTTGAAAGCAGCAGCTGAATCTTCCGTTATGAACTTTCCTGGTTTTGTTATTCTAAGATTATCAACGATATATGGTTACGGATTGGGTTTTGGAGCTTCTCTAGATGCTTTAACAATGAATTTAATAAAGTCCGCTTATCAGGAGGGGATTATTAATTTGAGAGGTTCTGGAAGTTCTAAATTTGATCTGTTACATGTGGATGATTTGTATGAAGCAATAAAATTAATTTTAGATAAAGATATAAAAAATGAAATTATAAATTTAGGATGTGGTGAGCCTATATCAATAAATGAATTAGCCTCAACAATTGTTGATGTTCTTAAAAATGAATTTAATAAAGATGTTAAAATTGTAAGTGAAAGAGATAAAGATTATAAAGAATGGCCTGACCATTGGATGAGCATAAATAAAGCAAAAAGATTATTAAATTGGGAACCTAAAACATCTTTACTGGAGGGGGTTAAAGGAATAATCCAAAAAATAAAATGAAGGTCGCAATACATCAAGTCAATTACTTACCTTGGCTTGGTTTTTTTAATAAGTTGAAACAGGTGGATAAATTTGTTATGTATGATATAGCAAAATACATCAAAAATGATATTCAGAACAGAAGTAAAATAAGAACAAAAGAGGGGTGGATTTATCTTACAGTTCCTATTGAAAAAAAGGGGCATACAAAACCTCTTTATCAAGTTTTAATCTCAAATAAAAATGATTGGAGAACTAAACATTGGAAATCTTTAGTGCTAAACTATTCAAAAGCAGATTATTTTGATAGTTATAAATATTTCTTTGAAAAATTGTATAAAACAAAGTTTGACAATTTATATAAATTAAATAAGGAGATAGTTATTTATTTATTAAAAGAATTTGGAATAAGTGTTGAATTGATTGAGACTACGAATTTGAGTCTTAATATGGAGTTAAAATCTACAGATATGTTGTTAGAGATACTGAAACAGGTTGGTGCAACAACTTATGTTTCTGGAGTGGGATCAAAGTCTTATTTGGAGGAAAATAAATTTAAAGACATAAAGCTTATATATCATAACTTTAAACATCCTATTTATAAACAATCATACCTTGGTTTTGAACCTTATATGGCTGCGATAGATCTTTTATTCAATAAAGGAGAAAAGGCGGGTGAAACTATATGATCTACATGGCTAGGCCTTCAATTGGGAAAGAAGAGAAAGACGCAGTTTTAAGTGTTTTGGATTCTGGGATAATTACTGAAGGGAAGGTTACAAGAGAGTTTGAGAAGAAATTTGCTGAGTTTGTAGGATCAAAATTTGCTGTGGCAACTGATTCAGGAACTTCAGCTCTTCATATTTCCCTACTGTGCCATAATATTGGAAATGGTGACGAGGTAATCACAACCCCTTTTACTTTTGTGGCAAGTGTTAATTCCATAAAATTTGTTGGGGCAAAGCCGGTTTTTGTGGACATAGATGAAGATACTTTTAATATTGATCCAAGTTTGATAGAAGAAAAGATAACTGATAAAACTAAAGCAATACTTCCAGTTCACTTGTACGGCAATCCTTGTGATGTTGGCAGAATAAATAAGATTGCCAAAAAACATAATTTAGTTGTAATTGAGGATGCTTGTCAAGCGCATGGTTCTTCTATTGGGGTTCACAGTGTCGGGAGTGTTAATACAACCTGCTTTAGTTTTCATCCAACAAAAAATATGACAACTGCTATGGGGGGGATGTTGACGACCAATGATGAACATATCGCAAAGTTGGCAACTAAACTGAAGTTGTGCGGAGAGAGTGATTTTTATTATTATGATGTTCTTGGATATAATTACAGGATGACTAATGTGAATGCTGCTATAGGCCTGGAACAATTGAAGAAACTTCCGGAATTTAACAGAAAAAGAAGAGAAAATGCAGGATACTTCAATGAAAATATTAATGTTAAAGGAATAGTTTTACCGAAGGTTGACAAGAATTCAAAACATGTTTATCATCAGTATACTATTAGAGTTACAAATAACTGCAGTAAGACGAGGGATGAAATTATAAAATTTTTAAGGTCTAATGAAATATTCCCCCAAGTTTATTATCCTCTGCCAATTCATAAGCAAAAATTGTATGAAAAAGATTATGATAATGAGAGTTACCCTGTTACAGAAAGAATATGTAATGAAGTTTTGTCTTTGCCTGTTCATCCCAGTTTAACTCAAGAAGATTTAAGTAAAATTGTTGATGTTTTAAATGGAATAAGATGATAAATGTGGCTGTTATTGGAACTGGAAGCATGGGGAAACATCATGTTAGAAATTATCATAATATTCCGAATGCTAATCTGGTGGCTGTGTGTGATATTGATGAGGAAGTTGGTACAAAAATTGCTTCTGAATTTTCTTGCAAGTACTACAAAGATTATAAGGAAATGCTTGATAATGAGAACATTGATGCTTTATCTATAGTAGTTCCAACTAAGTTTCATAAAGAGGTTTCACTTTATGCCTTAAATAAAGGTAAGCATGTTCTTTTAGAGAAACCAATAGCAGATGATTTGGAGAGTGCTGGTGAAATAATTAAAAAGGCCAAGGAAAAAAATCTGAAGCTTATGGTTGGTCATGTAGAAAGATTTAATCCTGCAGTCATTAAACTCAAGGAGATCGTTGATCAGGGTAAGCTAGGGAAGGTCATATCAATAATTGCAAGAAGGGTAGGCCCCTTTCCCCCCAGAATGAAAGGATCTAGCGTTATAATTGATTCTGCTGTTCATGATATAGATGTTATGAATTACTTGTTAAATAAAACACCAAATAAAACTTTAAGTCATGGAATATCTGCCTTAGGAAATACTAAAGATGATTGTGCAGAGATTTTTTTGAGGTATGGGGATGTTAGTGGATTTATCCAGGTTAATTGGGTTACTCCAATTAAAATAAGGAATCTTAGTGTCACTGGAACTTTAGGCTATGCAGAGCTAGATTATATAACTCAAAAATTAGTTGTGCATGAAAGACAAGATAAAAAGGAATTTTCTAATTTTTCAGATGTTGTGGAATTTGCGAAACCTTTAAAAAGAGAAGTGAACATTGAAAATGAAGAACCTTTGTCTATAGAATTAAAATCATTTATTGGGTGTATTGAAAATGATGTTCCCCCCATGGTTGATGGGGAGGATGGTTTGAAGGTTCTTAGAATAGCCATTGAAGCAACTGAAAATTTGAATTAATTTCAGATTAAAATGAAAAAAATATTATTATTAAATCAGGAGGGGTGTCAAAGAGAAGAGTGTTGTACTGGGAGGATTGGTTTGAAGGTTCTACCGAGTCAGATTATCTTGGCTGCTGCTTATTTGGATAAAAAGGGGAAGGATGTTACTTTCGTTGATACTCAAACACAAAGTTTTCCAAACTTATCAGAGTTCGATATTGTTGTAGTATGGGTTTCTACATTGGACGGGTATTACGAAGATATGAAATCTTTGAAAAAAGCCAAGGAGCTAGGTAAAAAAACAATCCTTGTTTTAAATGATCACTATGGTGTTGAGTATGAAGTCATGGAAAAGAATCCTTTTATAGATGTATGCATAAGGCTTTTTGAAAGAGAAATAGTTCTTGATGAAGTCGTTTCATATTGGCAGAATAATGTAAGTAAATTAGACTTTAAAGGGGTTATTTATAGGGAGGGGGATAGACTGGTAGACACAGGAACCATGCCTTTCTTAAAAGACTTAAGTCACTTAGGTTCTGCTGAGAAAATTCTTAAAGGTCTTAAATTATCGAAATACGATGAAGCATTTATTACTACAGGAAGGGGATGCCCTTTACAGTGTACTTTTTGTCAGTATCCCCAAACTTCCACCAGAAAGAGAGAGATAAAAGATATTTTTGCTGAGGCCAGTTTAATATCATCCGAGATTGATTATTATAATTATTCTGATCTTAATCTGTGTGCAAATCTTCCTTGGGCCAATAATTTTTTGGATGAATTAACAAAACAAAAATTTAGTGGAGGATGGGTGGCTGATATGAGGGCCGATCAGGCTAGGCCAGAACTTCTTGACAAATTTCGAAAGGCCGGATGTATCCGCCTTTTAATTGGCGTTGAGAGTTTAGATGATTATGTTTTGAAGCAGATTAGGAAAAGAACTAATCAAGAGCTTATTGAGAAAAGTATGAAAAACATTTTGAATGCTAATATAAATCCGATAACGTCGTTAATGGTTGGTTTTCCTTGGGATTCCAACGAGACTTTGCAGAAATCTGAAGATTTTATTAAAAAAATGTCCATCTCTTTATTTGGAATTAGCTATGTTGTTCCTATAAAAGGGACTGTTCTTTACGATGATTACAGAAAATTAGGTCTAATTAAGAAAGATTTGCATGTTGAAGATTATGTTAATTCAATGAGTTATCCTTTGTCTCCAACTCTGCATTTATCGAAAGAAGAAATAGTTGATTGGAGCAAGAGGTTACAGAAAATAAGATTTAATCCATGGTATATGACAAATTACATTATTAGAAATGGATTTAAACTACGTTATGTCAAATCTTTCATTAAAAGATTTCAAAATTACCAAGGTAATTAAATGAAGGATAAGATAAAAGTTCACTTTGTAAGGAAGGTTTACGGTCTTGGGGGAGGGACTATCTCCGGGAGTATTTTTGAAAAATTACTGGCTAATTATGTTGAGTTATGCGGATTAGATGAATCTCAAGTTATTCACAACTATGATGGTCCTTTGAAGAAATTCAAGAAACCTTCTGTTTTTGTTGTTAACAGTTGGAAGTTTACATGTCCTGCATGCATTCAGACTACTACTTATGATGGAGAAATATGCTTAAAAGGTTCTTTGTTTAAGTGTATGAATTGTTATGCTCATAATAAAACATTTCAGACGAAAACCAAAAGAGAAGCAATGAGGGGGGTATCGTCTTTGTATTACATTAAGAATAAGCAAAGATTATCTCAATTGAAAAAACAAGAAAATATAGTTTCTATAAGCAAGTCTTTGAGGCGGGTTCTAGAGGAAAATGGTGTAAGAGTTACACAAGCCATTTATGACCCTATTGATCCAATTTTTCTGGAAAAAGAGAAACAAACAACAAATGAGAAATATTTCTTCCATCATGGAAATTATGATTGGATTCATGGAGTTTCTCTTTTGATTGATTCGAGAAAATATACAAAACATCCTCTTAAAATGGTTGGCTGGGGGATTTATTCCGATAATGTTAAAAAAACAGATATAAATTCTTTAGGAGCAATACATGATTCTATTAAAGTAAAGGAGTTGATTAATAACGCTTATGCTTATATTTATCCTTGCTTACATAATAATTTTGGACGTTCTTTGATAGAAGCTATGGCGTTGGGTAAGCCAATAATAGCCATTAACAGAGGATTTTCCAAAGAAATAATTGAAAATTGGAAGAGTGGAATCTTGATAAATCCTGATCCAAAAGAGCTTGCTGATGCAATGCAGTATCTTTGGGATAATGAAGAAGAAGCTAAGAAAATGGGAGAAAATGCAAGAAAAATAGCATTAAATGAATTTCATCCAGATGTTACTTTTAGGGAATATCTTAAGTTGTATAGAAGTTTAGTTTAAGCTAAAGTCTTATAAATTTTATTTTTAAACTAATCCTATGAAAATAGGTTTTTTAACAGAGTATTTTTATCCTGTTAAAGGGGGGGCTGAAAATAATTGCTTTTATTTAGCCAGGGAACTAGCTAAAAAGCATGAAGTTCATATTTTTACCTCCGACAGAAAGGATGGTAATATTTTCTCAAAAAAAGAAATCATTGATAACTTAATAATTCATAGATACAAGAACGTATTTAGATATAAGTATTATTTGAGCTTTACACCGGGATTTTTGAGTGTTTTAAAATATGATTTGGATATTCTTCATCAGCATGCCTTCGGTTTTTTATGGCACGATTTTGTTATTTTACTTAAGAAATTCAGCAGAACTAAATTAGTCAACACCCCTCACGGACCATTTATGGCTTTGCAAAAATATGGCTTTTTTGAAAGCATTTTCAGAAATGTTTTGGTTTTTATAGAATTATTTTTTAATAAAATATACGATGCCGTTATTCAGGTTAATCCCGAGCAATATAAATGGATTACAAAGTATGGTGTTTCATGGGAAAAAATAAAATATGTTTCAAATGGAATTTCAGATGATGTTTTTGGTAAAGTTGATAATAAGGAATTCATTAAAAAATATAATTTAAAAAGGAAATTTGTGATATCTTATTTAGGGAGAATTCAAGATTATAAAGGTTTAGACCAAGTAATTAAAATTTTGCTTAAATTAGACAAGAAGATTGTTTTTTTAGCCGTTGGAAAGGACGCTGGTGATAAAAAAAGACTGATTACTCTGGCTAAAAGACTAAATGTGCAAGATAGAGTTATTTTTACAGGGGAGGTTTCTCACGAAGAAAAATTAAAGGCTTTGGACGTTTCAGAAATCTTTATTTTGCCAAGTGAGTGGGAAGCTTTTGGAATTTCTATTGTTGAAGCAATGGCAAGAAGAAACGCTGTAATATCTACTAAGACAGAAGGTGGAAATTTTCTGGTTAAAAAAGAAAACGGCTTTGTTTATGATTTTGGGGATTTGAACTCTTTGGAGAGATATGTTAAGGTTTTATTTAAAGATAATAAATTAAGAAATAGCATGAAGAAGGTTAATTTTGAAAAATCTAAAAAATTCCTATGGAAGAATATCTCTAATGATTTGGAAAAAGTTTATAAAGAAATATTTAAAAACCAATAATTCTAAATTTTATTATGGATCTTTTATTAAATAGAAATTTGAAATGTCTTTATTCTTTTAGGGCTTTGATGAACATAGCTACGTCTTTAATATCAATTTTTATTCCAATATATTTTTACCAGATTGGCTTTCCTATAGAGAAGATAATTTTATTCTTTTTATTAGTCTCATTCTGTTTTTTTATTTTAACTTTATTTATACATAAAATTATTTTAAATTTTGGGGTGAAATACTCAATTTTACTATCTATACCTTTTACAATCATGTATTATTTGGGTGTGGGGTATATTGAAATTTATCCCTTTTTATTTTTTGTACTTCCCATTCTAACCTCTTTAGGTGGGGCTCCCCTTTGGGTTGCTTATGACTTGTATTTTCTAAAATCTTCAAAAGAAAAATTTAGAGGCAGGCAAATAAGCTATATTTATGTTGTGAACCTCGTAACCTCAATTGCTGGGCCTTTGATTGGTTCTTTATTGATTTTTAAATTTGGGTATAATACAGTATATTTTATTGTAGCTGGGTTAGCGCTATTTTCAGCTTTTCCTCTACTTCTTGCCGGAGAATTCAAAGAGAGGTATAATTTTAATTATAAAAATTTGCTGAATTTTTTATTTAATAAAAAAAATCTTGGGACTAATTTGTCATTTTTAGCTTATTCTGTTGAATTCCAAATAGACTTGATATTATGGCCTATTTTTATCATTATGATATTAAAGAGTGTTTTAGATGTTGGATTATTAACCTCTTTAACGGCTCTTGTGTCTTTGATTATTATCTTAATTGTTGGTAGGTTAACAGATATCAAAAATAAAAATTATTTAATTAAAATTGGATCTATCTTAACCTCATTCTTTTGGTTTTTGAGAATTTTTGTAGACACAAAAATAAAAATATTTTTTGTTGATACATTCAAAAAATTTTCTTATAATATTTTATTAATTCCTTGGGAAGCCAATACGTATAATCTTGCAAATAAGAAAAATTATCTAGAGTATTTTATAGCGAGGCAATTAATCTTTAAAGGGGGGAGAATAATAATCCTACCCCTATTAATTTTAGTATTCACTCTCTTTAATATTAAGACTGCTTTTATAATCTCTTTTTTAATTTCTGGATTTGTTTCTTTATTGTACACTAAGATAAAAGTTAATTAGATCTGTCTAACATTTCATAAACTAAATTTGTAACTCTTTCTGTCGCTTTTCCATCAATTTTGAATCCGCTTCTTTTGATTGCTAATTCTGTTCTGTAATTATCATCAAACATTATTCTTTCTAATATCCCCTTTATTTCACCTTTTATATAAACCGGAATTGTTATCCCAGACTTGTTTGTCATCTCTAAATAATCTTCCGCTTTTAATCCTGGTTGTAAACTTATTGATGGTAAACCCAGATAGCTTGATTCTATTAATACTGTAGAACTTGCGCTTACCACTAAATCTGATGCCATTAATGCCGGTCTAGTTTCGTAACCTTTATCTATTACTATACTTAAATTTCTGAACTCTTCTTCTTTTACAACATTTTCTAAGTTTCTTTCATCTTCTCTTGGATGTACTTTTACTAGAACACTTATTTCTTGCCTTGGAATGTTTTGTACAGCTCTTAAAAGTTCTCTTAAGACAGTTTTTTCGTCATAACCTAATTTATCCCCAAAAGTAAATTCTAAAGGCTGAGAGGCATAAAATATCATGAAACTTTTTTGATTTATACCAAGATCCATTCTTACTTTTTCTCTATCTTTAAACTCTTCTTTTAATGTTACTAATTCATCAAAAAAAGGATTTCCCGTTATTACTAATCTGCTTCTATCAAAACCTTCATCTATCATTACTCTTTCAGCTAACTCATCCATTATTGCTATTTTACTTGGTAGAAACTTAAATCTGCCCTGTTTTTCAGTGTATTCCCTAGCGGGCGACTTTCCATAGAATTCAGTTCTAAAATTTCCATTTTCATCATAAAAATTACTATATCTTTCCCAAAGATTTCCATACCAATCCAATACCGATAAAGATTTTATTTCTCTTCCTGTTGCGGCCAATGTTAATGTTTGTTCTATAACGTCTTTAGTATCCTTGTCTTGAACACTTGATCCTGTAAGAATTAATTCAGGATGAATTTTTTTTATTAATTTTGTCATAGAGTTTATTGATACATCCTCTATTCCATGATCCTTAATTACTTGATAATCTATTCCTGCTTTACTGAAAGTTCCCTTTGAGACTTCATGCCCTATTATAGTCATTTCTACACCCTCTTCTTTTTGTAATCTTTTGATTACAGGAATTATTGCATTTGCTCCTCCAGGATGCCATGATGTTGCTATTATCTTTTTCATTTTTTCTTCAATTCAGTATAATTAAACTTTATAAGCTTTATTGTTATTATCAAGTTATGAAAATAGCCCATGTATGCCCATTTTATAGTCCCGTAATATCCGGAGTTGGCCAGGTAGTTTACGAACTTGCTAAAAGACAATTAAAAGAAGGCCATGAAGTTCATGTTTATACTTCTGACTGGGACCAGCATAAACACATCAAAAAGAGAGAGGAAATTATTGAAGGGATTTATATTCATAGGTGTTATTATATTTTTAAAGCTGTTAATTTTGTAAGCGTATGGCCTTCTGTATTTTTTAAATTACTGAAAAAAGACTTTGATGTAGTTCATAGCCATATTCCAAATCATGCTCACGCAATTTTAGTTGCTTTTGCTGCTAAAATAAAAAATATAAAACACATACATACGGCACATTGTCCATGGACCGAGGGTTATAGAAGTAACTTCGGGGTTTTTATGGATTTAATTTCAAAATACACTTATATTCCTTTGTTGTTCAGATTAACTGATAAAGTAATAGCAATTACTCCTTGGGAAATTAGTTCTCTTGTTAATTATGGTTGTAATCGAAAAAAAATTGTGGTTATTCCCAATGGTATGGACTCTATTTTTTATAGAAAAATCAATAATAATAATTTTAGAAGGAACATTGGTATTAAAAGTAATGACAAGTTAGTTTTGTTTTTTGGAAGATTTAGCCCAACTAAAGGAATTGATAAGTTAATTCAGGTTGCTGATCAAATTACTAAAGAAAGGAAGAATGTTTATTTTGTATTTAGGGGTCCTGATGAAGGGATGAAGTCTCTTATAGAAAAAGCATCTAAAAGAAATAAAAAAATAATTTTAGTTGAGGAAACCAGAAATAAAGAGGAAATTGTTAAAACTTATCAATCTGCTAATGTATATGTTCTACCAAGTTACAGAGAAGGTTTACCTTTGACTTTATTTGAAGCCATGGCTTCTGGATTGCCAATAGTCGCTTCTCCAGTTAATGGAGTTCCATATGAAATGAAAGAGCCAGAAAATGGTTTTTTAGTTCAATATGGGGATTTAAAAAATCTTAAGAAAAGAATTTTGCAAATCTTGAATGATTATAAGTTAGCTAAAGAAATTAGTGCAAATAATAGAAAGAAAGCTCGAGATTATGACTGGGATTTGATTTATAAAAAAATAATTAAATTATACAGCTATTAAACTTCTTTTATTTTTTTAATTCTAAATATGGGGCATATTTCGTATCTTGATGTATGGATTGAATAATCATGTTTAGACTTTATTTCTTTTAAAACTTCCTCTATAATTTTTTTTATCCTTGGATTATCTGTATTGCAGTCATAAGAAAATTTTATTCCTGCAATGCATACTTTATCAATTAATCTTTCTTCTATCTCAAATTTATACTCCTTATACCCCTCTAGTTGGAACCCACTCAACTTTACCACTCTTATAATCTCGTTGATATTATATATTTTATTTCCAGTTTTTTCTAATTTATTTCTCATTGGAAATGTTCTGTTGAATTTTTCATCAAAAATTTTAAAGAAGAGGAGATAGTAAGGATTGTTAATAAAAGATTCTTCTGGGTTGCTTGTTTCAAAGTTTGCTGAAGCTGTTGAGAATGTTACTCTTCCATCTAAGGGCAAACATCTGTTCATTGAAACAAAACCCTTAGTTTGCGGTTCCTCTAACCATTGGAACCCCATTGTCGCAGCTATTTTATCTATTTTAATCTTTTTTTTGTAAATTTCTTCAGCTGAACTATAAATTAATGTAACCTTTTGAGCATTTTTTTTAGCTTCTTTTTGAAGACTTTCTAAGAATGATAAGGTTTGTCTTGATAAGTTTCTTGTAAGATTTTCTTCATTTAAATTTTTTTCTGAGAAAACAATTTCTGTTAATCTCAACATAATTTTTGATGAGTCTATTCCATAAACTTTTTTTACCGTAGGATATTTTTCAAAAATAATTTGTAATGAACGCCCCCAGTTTATCCCTATATTTGCAACTACTTCACTTTCATTAATCTCAAGATCAAGAATTTCTTGTTCAACTTGTTTTCCACTAAATCCTGTTAACACTTCATATTCTATGTAAGGTATCCAAAATCTATCGAAAAAATTACCTTTATTCATTTTTTGTTAATGCGAATTGAGGAGACTAACTTTTGATGTTTTTTATAACCCTTTAATCAAGCTAGTAATGTAACCCCCTTATTTATCTTGTATTTTTTTTGGTCATTTCAAAAATGGGATTAATACCATATTTGTGTCTAAGGTCATTCATAGCTTTTGGATTGTTTACTGTTTTTGCTATTGCTTTTTCTGTGATTTCTTTAATATCCTGTCTACTTTCTAATTCTTTTTCGTCGCATAATTGCCTTACAATTGGGAGCATATGGTTGAGGATTATTGTTTGCAGGTCAACAGGTATTAAGTCAGTGTTTATTTGTTTTAATTCAAATCCAGCATTATATGCAATTTCTTTGAAGGAATTAATATTGTGTTTTGGTCTGGATAAACTCCTGTAGTCTGATGTTAATTTAACTGTTTTTCCAACCTCAGACGTTACATGACGTATAAATTCGTTGTATAAGAAACAATATTTTAATGAAGGAAAATTTTCATCTTCACAGAAATCCGATGCGCTGTTAAATATAACCCTTCCTTTTCTTTTTAGTAATCTATTTAACTGTCCAAAAGATTTTGATAAGTCTGTCCAATGTAATGATTGATTTCCTACAGCAACATCTATACTCTCATTATCAATTTCATCTATTACTTCAATATCACCTAAAATAAACTTAACATCGTTTCTGTATGGTTTTGATTCAGCTCTAAATTGTCCCCAATATTTTAAAAGTCTTTTATTTGTTATACCTTCCATACGTCCCAAGTTATCTAATTGGTTAAACTTAAATCTCGCAATGTCCATCATTCCTTCAGAAATTTCGATACTTAAGACAGATATTTCTGGACTTTGTAAAAATATTTCAAGCGTTGATATTCCGGTACCTGAGCCCACGTCAAGCACTTTTTGGCCATTGCTTGCTTGAAGAAGATTTACTAATTTTCTAGCAGACCTTCTATATACGGGGAGAAATATTTGAGAACTTCCTTCTTGAACTAGTGTTGATGTTTGTGATTCATAGTCGTCATACGATATACCCTTTGTTAAACTCCCTTGATAAGGGTTTCCTTCGTAGTCTTTCTTCCTTACAAATGCCTGGTCACCTAAATCTGATTTATTCATAATTACACTATCATCAAAATTCTTATAAAACTTACTATAACATGAGAATCCTTTTAAATTTAGGTTTTCTTATAATCTTATGGTTTTAAGGCATAATATTGAAAATTTTTTGAGAAATAAAAGTAATTTGTTTATTTTAGGTATTTTTTTATTGGCATTTATTGTTAGGCTATACTTTTTTATTAATACATTGAACCAACCTTTATGGTGGGATGAAGCAGAGTATGCAAGCATGGCAAAAAGTATTTTGTATGGCCTACCTTTTGATTTTAATCCCCAGAGACCTATTTTATTCCCTTTACTAATTAGCCTATTTTTGTGGATGGGAGAGGATGTTACTAAATTCTTCATTGGATTTTTGCCTTCTTTAGGTGTTGTGATTTTAACATATCTTTTAGGTAAAGAATTTTATGATGAAAAAGTTGGATTGATATCGTCTTTTATTATGTCTGTATTTTGGATTGTTTTGTTTAATGGCACAAGATTGCACGCAGATGTTTTGGGATTGTTTTTAAGTTTATTAGGAATATATTTATTTTGGAGAGGATATGTTAACCGAAATTCTAAAAGGAATCTTAATTTCAGTTTATTTTTTATGGCATTAGCCTTCATGATTAAAGTTAATACCATCCTTGCTCCTTTAATTATCCTATTTTATTTAATCATTACAGAAGGTTTTTCTTTTTTGAAGAATAGGGGGTTATGGAAGTCTTCTTTTTGGTTTGTTTTTCCTTTAATTCCTTACTTTATATACAATTATTTTGAATTTGGTACTATTTTTTCCTTTATTAGAGGGTATGTTGATCCAAATTCCTTAGCAATTAAATTTACTTCTGGACCTAACTGGGGCATTTTTAATTTTTTATATGTTTATACAGATCTTGTTTTTTTTATTTTATTTATTATTGGAATTTTGTTTGTTCTTTTTAATCTAGTTATTGGATTTGATTTTTTGAAAAAAGACAATTTAAAACTTAAAGCGGACTTATTTTCCGTTTTGGCTATTGTTCTTGTTATGGGATATTTTATTTTTATAGAAAGATGGAATGCTGAACCAAGATGGTTGGTTCTTATGGCTCCTTTTATGTTTTTTGTTATAGGAAGGGGAATTTTAGAGTTTTCTAAATTATTCACCAAAGTCGATAAAAAAATTGTTTATTCTGCTTTTATAGTTCTCTTGTTAATCGGGGGCTATTCTCAATTAAGGTATACAGCTAATCTGATTGAGGAAAAAGCGCATTCATACGAACCTGTTAAGATGGCTGGTTTGTGGATTAAGGAAAACTCTATTAAGGGGGACATCGTTCTTAGCAAATCTGCTACTCAGATCCCTTATTATTCAGAGAGAGAAAACATTGGTTTAACTCCATTTACAGATGATGTTAAAGAGGAAATCAAGACCATTAAACCAAAATTTTTAGTTGTTTCTGTGTTTGAGCAGCATTCCCCAGAGCTTTTACAAAACGTTGATGAGATATCAAACAGTCTAGAGGCTGTCAATGGTTATTTTATGGATGCTGAGGGCACACAAGCCGCTTTAATTGTTTATAGATTTAAGAATTATGATTTTTAATTTAATAAGATATAACTATATTTAAAGGACAGGCTTATTTTATAAAAGATTAATAACTCTAAATTATATTGTTTATTGCTTCTAGAAACAAATTTGATTGATTTTTATTTGAAAATCTTTCTACCGTTTTTCTTATTTCATTTCTATTCCATTTTTTGGCGTAAGCTTTTTCTATTTTATCCGCTAAATCTTTAACATCATATGGTTTTGCAAGGAATCCATTTTTGTTTTCAATTACAGTTTCTGTTGATCCGGCCCCGTCATTCCATGCTACTACCGGAGTTCCGCAAGACATCGCTTCTATAGGCACTATTCCAAATTCTTCATTTGGTGCAGTTAAAACTAAAACCTTTGCTTCATTGTATAATTCTATTAGCCTTTCTTCAGAAATTCTTCCTAGAATTTTAACTCTCCTTTGCAGATTTAGTTTTTTAATCAAAATTTCTAATCTTTTTTCATAGTTTGTTGTTATAGACCCCGAGATTATTAGATTCTTATTTGGCATGTATTTCATTGCTTGAACTACATATTCAAGTTTTTTATCAGGAATGGCTCTACCATGGGAATAAATGAAATCCTTTTTCTTTGTTTTAAGAATTTTGAAAACATCACTCTTTGTTGGGTAAATCACTTTTGCGTTTTTTCCATATATTCTTTTTATTCTTTTACCGGTGTGATTACTGTTTACGAATAGTATTTTTGCTTTATTAACACATTTTTTGTCTAAGTTTCTTAACCAATTCCCAATAATCTTTCCCCCCAACCATGCAAAGAATCTTTTTGGATGATTTATCCATTCCTTTTCTTCTTGCTTTGATTCAGAATATAGAAACTTTGGTGGGTGGTGTAAGTAAACTCCGTAAGGAATTTTTTTCCTATAACAATAATATGATGCTAAAAAACTATTGCTTATTGCTAAATCTGCTTTTAATTTTTTAATAAAAGGGTTTATACAAAACCACATTACTTCTGTTGGTTCGTTTTTTATCGGAAAATTTGATATTTTTTTTATTTTTATTCCATTGTACAATTCATTATTGGCTATTTCTTTGTTGATATGCGCAAAACCTAAGAAAACATTGAATTTATTTTTTAACCAATTATAATTATTTACCATAACTCTTTCTAGACCACCTATTTCGCTTAATCCTTCGTAGAGTATAGCTATTTTCTTCATCTCTTTGCCCTCATCAGCCAGCCTTCTTTTGTTGATTTTGTTTCAAATATCTTGTTTTTTACCGTTCCGAGACCAAATGTAAACAACCATACAAAAAATGCCATCTTTTCTTTCGAATTTCCTATTTTGTTTACATTCCTTAAGGAATGGAGTAATAGAGGCAGATAAAAATTAAATATGCTTATATTTAATTTATATTTTTTGAATACTTGTTTCCTTGCCAAGGATGTTCTTTCTTTTTGTCTTGCTATGTCCTTGAATCTTGTTGTTTTGTAGGCAGATATCATCCTTGGGAAATTTAAATCATTTACGATAAGAACTTTGTATTCTTTATTTAAAATATCTAGCCCTCTTTCAAAATCATCTCCTAATGTTGTGTTTTTGTTGTAAAGATCTTTTCTGAATATATTCACTAGGAATGGAAATGAATTTTTTGAGTATTTGGCATATGATCTACTGCCTTCTTTGTATGTATAGTGTTTTTTCTGAAAATCAATCCAAAAATAGTTTCCCCACATGCTCCCAAGATGGCCAAGTGATTTTGTGTTTTTTTTGGCAGGGTATTCTATTGGGTATGCTTCAGCTATTCCCCCTAATTTTTTATCCTTGAACTCGTTTTTTAATTCTACTAATTTGTCTTTGTTCAGCACGTTAAAAATCCAGTCTGCATCATGGATCACTATTATATCCCCTCTTGCTTTTTGCATTAATTTGTTTATCACTTTATGTTTTCCATTTCTTTTTCCCATATTGAGACACTTAACAAACTTGTACCCTCTTATGATTTCTTTAGTTTTATCATTACATCCATCCAGGCCTATTAGGAACTCAATGTTTTTGTCAAATCTGTGTAGTTTCTTGAAATTTTCCAATGGTCTTTTGATTATTTTTTCTTCATTATGTGCAGCCGTCAGTATACTTATTTTCATTGTAGAAATCTATACTTTAATAAAACATATAAAGCTTTTATCCCATCTCTCCAGCTTATTTTTTTGCCATCTTCAAATGACCTACAATCATAGGTTATTGGAACTTCTTTGATTACATACCCACGTTTTAGCAGTTTTACAGTTATTTCTGGCTCAAAATCAAATCTATTAGATTTTATTTGAATGCTCCTTATTACATTTACTTTTATTAATTTGTAGCAAGTTTCCATGTCCGTTATCGTTTTTCCATATAACAGGGTCGTAGCTAGCGAGAGTATTTTATTTCCATAGAAATGTGAAGGAATGTGAAATCCTTTTATTTTTCCCATTAATCTCGATCCGTATATGACATCATAATCTTTTATGTATTTTAATAATTTTTTATACTCTTCAGGATTGTACTCCAAATCTCCATCTTGAATAATCACATAATCCCCGGAAACTTTTTCTAACCCTGTTTTTATTGCTTTTCCCTTCCCCATATTTTTGTCGTGCTTTAATTTTATTATATTCTTGTCTTTGATGCTATTTATTAACTCCCAGGAGTTATCTCCAGATGCATCATCTACAATTATTATTTCCTTTTTTATACTGCCAAGATTTACTCTTTTCACATTTTTATAAATATGCAGAAGAGTTTTTTCTTCATTATACACTGGCATTATTATCGATAGTTTCATCTTTTTGATTTTTTATTAGTAATAAAATTATTCCTATTATTGAAAGTAAAGCTATTAGTAATTGTATATATAGAATTATATGGGCTATTCTGTCAAGGAATTTGTGTAAAGGATTTGTAGCATCATATTTTAATAAGATTGCTTCTCTCGGATTATAATTCACAGGATAAAAGAACAGGTTATGGGTGTTTTGAGCGGCTTCAATTGTGCCTGGAATAAAAGGCAGATCTGTCTCATATATGTTCAAATATGGGTCTCCTCTGAATTTTATTGTTTCTTTTAGCGATGAGATTCTCTTAAATTCTGAGATTATATTTTCTGTAGATTGATTTAATTCAGGTTGATTGCTTATTGTTCCCCATCCGCAGTCATCAATTGCACATTCAATTATATATGTCTTAATTTTCTTGTTCGTTGGCTGATTTAACTGTTGTGCCAATTCATAGAAATATATTGATTCTAAATAAACCCTATCATTAAATATAAATGCTATTCTTCCATTGAATATCCTTGAATCTACTATTACTAGGGAATTATAATCGATGTTTTTATTCTTGTACTCTATTGTTTTTTGTATGGGATTTTTTTCAAATTTTGTGTGCTGGTACAATTTTATTGTTGATATTATTAGGAAAATTATCAGCAAAATAATTATTATCTTTTTTGAGTTTTTTCTGCTTATTTCAGATATTTTTACTATTCCGAATGATGAAAATATACAAAATATTGGCACTGCGAATACAAAATGTTTTTCCAACAAGGATGTCCCAGACATAAATAAAAATGGGATAATAAATAAAAGCAGCAGATAAACTATTTCTTTCATATACTTTTTTATCCCAAATATAATTCCTATAATTGATCCCAGAACGAGAAAAATGCTGTAGCTCCAGTAGAACCTTATGCCTTCTAATATTCCGGGATTTCCGTTTCCTTGATTCACTAATAAAGTTTCCAGGCTAAAAGGTCTTATTGTATGGGCTATGGATTGATATATTCCCTTGTCGTCTCCAGATAAAAATCTTGAAAATTGCAAATCAGTTATCCCTTTCTCTTGATACAAGATATAGTTAAATATTAGTGTTGGCAGAGCCATTATTAGCATCAAAATCAAAAATATTATTACTGATTTTATTGTTTTTTTTGATAATATTTTTTGTTTGTATTTTATCTTCGGATATATAATAAGGGCTATTAAGTATCCTGGAATAAAAAGTGCACCCGAATTTTTAACAAGTATCCCAATTCCAAGCAGGATAGTTCCTATGACATGATATTCTATCACACTATTTTTTAGGTATTTAATTAGAAAATATGAGCTTAATAAGGCAAAAAATGTCATTGCTATGTCCATTTCTGTTAGGGTCATAAGGATGTGATATGCAGAAAATGTTAACAAGAATGAAGCTATTAGTGCTATTTTTTTGTTGAACATTTCTTTTGTCAGCAGATATAAAGCAATAGTTGAAAGGGCTCCGAATATTATTGAAAGCAACCTGCTACTTATCAGCGTCATCCCGAATATTTTATAACTTAAATCTGTGAGATAAAACCAAATTGGATCTTCATGCATTTCTTGTAATAGACCTGAGTTTATTATGCCTTTTGCATGAGTCCCATAAACCATCTCGTCGGCACTTCCACCGAGCATTGATGAGAAGATTAATCTGAGAATTATCCCAATCAAAAAAAGAATGACTATATATTTGGTATTATTTTTATTAAAAATAAAATCCAAAATTTTACTTAATGCATCCCTTTTCATCTTAGTCTGCGGTGTATTTTTACTGACTCAGGCAGTGAGTCATAAAATCTTATGATAAATCTGAATTTGGAGTTTATTAACCTTAACCTTACAAGAGACAGGAACATTTCTATAATTGCTCTGTGAACCTTGAGCTTCGATCCAGAACTATCATGCCATCTTGTGGGATGTTCCTTTGTACTAAAATTATGTTTTTTTATTTGGTATAGTAAGTCGACGTCGAAAGCCCATCTGGTTATATCTAATTTTGGAATAATTGTTTTTATTAATTTGTTTTTGAATAATTTTGCTCCGCACTGGGTATCACGTATATTTAACCCAAATAACGCTTTTACCAGAAAATTAAAAGACCTTGAGGCTATGATTCTTATTAGCTTTTGTTTTGGCCTCACAATTGATCCTTTTATATATCTTGATGCAATAATACAATCATAATCTTTGATGTTATTCACTAAATTGTTGAAATCTTCCGGTTTAGTGGACAGGTCTGCATCTACAAATCCAATTAAATTCCCTTCGGCTATTTTAAATCCCTGTTTTATTGCTTCCCCCTTTCCAACTGACTTTTTTATTATTTTGTATTTGATCTGTTTATACTTTTGAGAAAGTTTCTTTACCATCTCTTCCGTTTCATCAGTACATCCATTGGGTATTATTATCAATTCAAAGTTGTACTCTTTAAAATAATTAAGGAAGGATCCCACTGTTTTTGTGATCCTTTCTTTTTCATTATATGCCGGGATTATTATTGAAAGTTCTACCATTTTTTGATATCAATGTTAGTGCTAGCATTGTTATGAACAATATTACCATATAAATCATTAAGGTATTTATTATTTGTGATAGGCTTGAATGGAATAGTATTATCAGAAGAATCTGGATTATATTAAATGTTACTAGGACGTATAAAAATCTTCTTTTGTTTATTGATAAGTTATAAAATGTTAAAATGTAAACAAGCGAGAATAGTCCTATTATTACTGAAAATGGGCCGACATAAGGTATTGCTTCTAAAAATTGTGGGCCAAACAAAATGTTTACAATTATTTTTGAAAAACTGTAGAAAATTATTACTGCTGGAACTATTATCACCAAACTTATAAATAAGGAATTTTTTAGTACATGAATGTGTCTTTTCTTCTTTTTATGAAGTTCTGAGACTTTTGGAAACATCACTTGACTTATGGAGATTGTTGCAAAAAATAGTATCAATCCTATTTTTGATGCTGCCACATAGTATCCAGTTTCCATCTCACTGAAAAAATGTTTTATCAAAATTATATCTACGTTGTAAAGTAAGGTCAGGCTTATTAATGCAATAAATATCGGTATCGAAAAACTGTAAACCTTGTTTATGTTGAATTCTTTTTTCTTTTTTTTAATGATATCTTTTAAAGGATAAAAACCTGCAAAGAAAGGAATAGCGTATGATAATACTATTGCAATTATTGCCCCATATACACTTAGTCCTAATAAAATAAGGATTGTTGCTCCAAAGAGTTTTGTCACTCCTTCAATTACAAGATTCCAGCTTAATCCTTTGAATCTTTGAAGCCCTTGTAATAAACCTCTATTTACAGGGAGCACAATTAGAATCAATACACAAGGAGATATTATCAGAAGAGGAGTGATACTTATATGTAAAAATTTTGCTAGTAGGGGGATTATCACCAGAAAAACAATAAAAAGAATGATGCCATATTTTGCCAATTTTTTTGTCAGTTTGGCCATTAAATAACTTATTTTAGAGTATTCTTTTTTTGCATTTAAATCAGACACGTATTTGGTTATTCCTGTTTGCAGGGTGTTTAATCCGATTCCCATTATGTACATTATTGAGAGAACAACCCCAAGTATGCTATAATCTGCAGGTCCCAAAGTACGGCCCATATAAAAATGGAATATGAATCCAAGCACTCCTGCACTAAGAGATCCAATAAACAAAATTAAATTGTCTTTTAGAAATCTGCTCTTTTTGTAGTAATTCAAAAATTTATTTATCAATTAAACCACCCAGATTAATGAACAAAATATTAGTTCTAGTATTATAAAAAATGTTGTTATTTGTTTTTCCGTGTATTTTCCTGTTCGTGTTAAGATGTGAGGTAGAGAATATATATTTTTCCCATGTAGTGATCTTATTTTTCCTTTGTCATAATAGCCATAACTTTTCGCCTTGAATTTAGATCTTGACTTTAGGATTAGTTCTATGAAAAAAGGCACTGATGCTACTAATGCTGCCTTTTCAATGTTACCCAGTATTGCTATGGTTGCTATCGATCCCCCAAGTAGATATGTTAAAGAATCCCCTGGGAGAATCTTTGCAGGATATTTGTTAAATATATAAAATGCTAATAGTCCTGAAAATATTAATAAAGCCATCAGTGTTGCCACCTCCGTTCCGTTTACATATGAGTAGAGCCCAAGCATTCCAGTGTACACTATTCCCATTCCAGTTTCCATTCCATTAATTCCGGCTAACATGTTTACCATGTTTGCAGCTCCAACAACACCTATTGGAATTAATATAAGAGGATAGATTAGTCCTAGATCCATTCTCCCAATAAGTGGGATCCACATGGTGGTTGTGCCAGCATTTACAACTATTAGAGGTATTGTTGCTGCTAGAGTTAATACTGGCTTTTGCCATTGTTTCAATCCAGAGGATTCTTCCTTTGACTTTATTAATAAATCATCAATAAATCCTACAATTGTTATCATGATTATAGTAGTTAGCCCAGCGAATAAGTAAACTGTAGGGTGACTGTAGTGAAAGTAAAATGTTTGGAAGAATACGTAGACCATTAGGCCCATAAACAATCCAGCCATCACATTTATCCCACCAGATATTGGAACTAGAGGGGTGCCTTTCTTGTTTTGATCTTTTACAGTTAGATTAATTCTTTTTAAGTATCTTATGCTCCACGGTGTTAGATATAACACTACAAGAAATGATATTAATGCCGAAAAAACAGGGAGTATTGTCATGAATCTGATTATTTAACAACATTTTTATAATTATTCTTTTCTATGCCATCTTTAGCTTTCTTACGTCTTCTTTAAGAACCCCAGGATCTTTCCTTATCGCTTCAGATTTCCATTTGCTTTCAAAATAGTATTTGAATTTTTTTGTTCCGTTTTCGATTTGACTTACCACATCCTGCGCCATTTCCATACACTCATTTTGATTACAATACTTGAACAGCCCCTGCCTGCCAATCGTTACCAAATTTTTTATTGGGGCTATTTCTTTATTGATGTAATCTTTGATTATGTTCTGAAACCCTTTTATTTGTATAGGATAGATGTACTGTTTTCTTACGACGTTTGCTATGTATTTTTCATTTCCTTTTAACAAATGGACCTTTTTTAAGTCATTTAGCGTTCTCTTTATGATAGCTTCGTCTTTCATGTTCCAGATTTCATCGTCCTTAAAACAAGTTATTTCAGCTGCTATATTACTTTTATTTTCTGGACACATATCGGCTTTGAAATTACTAAATTCGCATATCCTTTGGAATATTATCTCTTTGTTCGGGTAGTATATCCAATTGCAATCTGATACTTTTTTCTTTTCAAAACAAATGAATACGAAAATCATATCTCGAAATTTCAGTGGAAAATTTCCAGATTTTGAGAGCATTTTGTTTAAAGACGTCAATGGCGCCGTATTTATAACGTAGTCTAAGTTTGATACATTTCTTTTATTTGAGAATTTTAATTTTGTTACCCTAAAATTTTTTACTACAATCTCTGTAATCTCATGGTTTTTTTTGATATTTACACCATTATTTAGACATTCTTGGTATAGCCTCTGCATTAATTTAACATTTCCCCCTCTGGGATAATAAAACCCCTGTTTCAAAGGATTATGGGTTGTTGAAAAATCATCTTTTTTTGTTATGTAGTGTTTTATTGTTTTGAAAAAAAGGTCAAAAATTGAATTAAAACTTATTCTTGACGATGCTGTGCTTGGATCGAGATCGTCCGGATTTACCCCCCATGTTTTTATTGTGTATGGTTTGAAATATTTGTTGTACAGAGTCTTTCCGTACCTTGATTTTGTCCATGATTCAAATGAATAGTCAGGCTTTGAATTTACTTGCATTTCTATCCTTGCCATTATTACTTCAAATATAGCCATGATACCTATTTTTAGAGGCACTTTAGTGAAATATTCTGTTGGTTTTGGGGGATAGGGCACATATTTGTTGAAAAAATATTGAGTTACATTCTTTCTTCTTATCAACAGGTCTTTTCCGAGCAAATCCTTCAGCAATTTTACCAGTCTTGGATTATCCGTAAAAAATTGGTGAGGCCCATAATCGTACACGCAACCTGCTTCATCAGTGAATGATGTTGCCAACCCCCCCAGTTCATTGGATTTCTCAAAAATGGTCACCTCATAACCTTTCTTGGACAATTCATACGCCGCGGTTAATCCCGTAACTCCAGCGCCCAATATTGCAATTTTTTTCATCTTACTTCTAATTTCATGATTATTTGTTTTCCGGGCTGTAAAGGATATCTAAATGTTTTGAAATATATTTTTTTTAAATTAGATTTCTTTATTAGTTTATTCCAGTATGATAGACTTTTGAAATTATAAGGTAAACTTACCCCGAATGGCTTATTTCCTATATAATCATATGCCATTAAGATTAGATAATCTAATTTTGTTTTGTAATAGTGATCTTTTATGATTATATATTTATCTGATGTTCTTATCATTTCTCTAAATAACTTTACGAAATCTTTGGCATGGTGAAGAACATCAATGGCTATTATGGTATCAAATGATTTATCTTTAAACGGAATTTCTTCTCCATTAAATATCTTTATTGGTATTTTTGGGTCCTTTATATTTATAACATCTATCCCATTTATTTTTAGATCTTTTCTTCTTTTCATCAATTCTTCTGAAATAATCCCATTTCCGCAACCTACATCCAGAATACTTTTTGAATCCTTTAAGAGAGGATACATTCTTTTTATAATCTCTCTTTTTCTTATTTTGGAAAAGTATTTTTCATATAATTCTTTGTGTATATTCATCTTATATGTTTTTTAGTAAAATTTAATAAGCTTTTCTACTTCTAAGTCTGAGAATGAATTTTTTTAGAAGGAATCCTGAAATTATCTTTGCTTTTTTGCTATTTGTTTTTGTATTGGTCTTAAAATATCCAGTTTTAAATTTACCCTATTCCTGGGACGCTATGAATTACATTATCCCGGCCGCACAGCATGTGTATTCCAATGGTTTTATTTTATTTCTTTGGGAATATTCTAATGGGCATCCCCCATTTTATTTTTTACTTCTTGGTTTTATCTTTAAATTGTTCGGGAATACAGCGTTCGTAGCTCATTTTGTTTCAGTTTTATTCTCATTTTTATCTGTATACTTTACATATTTGACTGGCAAACACCTATTCAATAGAAAGATAGGCGTTATTTCTTCATTGATGATGTTATTCTACCCAACCTTTTTTTCTTACTCTTCATTAGCTTATTTAGCTATGCCTTTAGTTGCTTTAACTATCATGTCTATTTATCTTTTTTTGAGAGGAAATACCACCTCTTACATTATAATCTCTTCTTTTTTAGTTTTAACGGAGGAAAGGGGGATTTTTGTTCCTGCCGCTTTATTGCTTTATTGGGTTATAAAAAATAAGAAAATTGATATAAAGAAAGATTTTATTTTTGGAATTCCTTTAATAGTTTTTGCTCTTTGGTTATTCTCCAATAAGTTACATTATGGTACTTTTCTTTATCCTTTAAATTCAACTTTATTTTCTTTTGGCATTGCTAATATTTTTAATGGGATTATCATTCTTAAGAGTTTATTTTTTGATTATTTTAAGTGGATTCTGACTTCTTTTATTCTTTTATGCTGCTTTAATTTTAATATGTTTAAAAATAAAATTAAAGTTTTTTACTCTTTTATTATTTCCTTTATTTTCTTTTTACTTTTATTTAATTTGCATAAGTCTCATTATTATTTTAGTAACAACTTTCCAAACGTTATTGATTATTTTTTGATTCTAAAAGAATTCTCTTTTCTTTTTTCTCTGCTTTTATTTGTTTTTTTACTCTCTTTTAAAGATTTTATTAAGTTTTTTAATAATCCTAAATTGTATCCACTTTATACTGTTTTTGTTTTTATGTTTACATCTTATATTATCTTTATTCCTTTTCCCGCTAGGTATGGTCTTCCAGTTTATCCCATATTATTTATTATTTTTTCATTAGTTTTGGTTAAGATTTTCAAGAAGTTTTCTTATTTTGTTTTCTTATTTATTATTCTCTTATTTATTATTTCATGGACAGGCGATAGAACTAATGTTGGCTTTGTTTTAGAGGAAAATATGGAATATGCTGATATGGTGAAGACTCATCAAATGGCCGCGGAATTTTTGGAAACCAATTACCCTAATTCTGTTGTATTAGTTTCATATCCTCAATCTCTTGAGCTTCAGTATCCTTATCTTGGTTATGTTAAAGAACCTTTTAAAGTTGTTTCCATACCCTCATTTCCCGGATTAACAACTAAAAATTCTACAGTATACCTTAATTCAGATTTGTATAATAAGTCTGTTGATTTGAATACTATTGATGTTATATATTACTCAGAGCAAGAATTCAAAACAAAGTATTCCCAGGATTTGTATAACAATGTTCTTCATAAAAACCTAATCAAAGAATTTGAACTTAATGGTAAGGTTACCCAAATTTATGAGGTTAATAAAAGTGTTGATTATCCTGTTTATTACCTCCCCTTGGACTGAATTTTGAAAGCCTTTTATAATTTTCTATTTTATATCCTAGTTTATGGTTAAAAAAAGCATCGATATTGTTATACCAATATATTATGGTAACTATAGTGAGATTGGAAATTCTTTAAATATTTTGCATAAATTTTTAGTTGAAAATATGAAAGATTATAGTTGGAATATAATCATAGGTTTAAATGGTCAGGATAAAAATGGGATTTTGAATTTATGTAAGAATCTTACCCATAAACATTCTCATGTGAATTTATCCTATACATCAACGCCTGGAAGAGGTGCTAGTCTAAGTTATTGCTGGAGTAACTCTAAATCTGATTATGTTTCTTATATGGATGTTGATTTGGCCACAGATTTGAAATGTTTTCCTTTAATGATAAACAATTTAGATGATAGTTATGATTTATGTGTTGGATCTAGATATCTCTCTAATTCACAGAGAAAGAGATCTCTTTTTAGGTATATTCTTTCAAGAACCTATAATCATTTTTTTCTTAAATTAGTACTTAATGCTAAATTTACAGACTCTCAGTGCGGTTTTAAAGCTATGAATTCTGATGTGGCTAAGAAAATAATCCCATTCATTAAAGATGTTAACTGGTTTTGGGACACTGAGGTTCTTTACATCTGCCAGAAGAAAGACTATAAATTGAAGGAGATACCTGTTATTTGGGAGGAAAAACCAAATAGCGGGGTTAAATTTATCAAAACCATACGTGATTTTGTTTTTAAATCTCTGGAGTTAAGGTTTAGACGAATTTAAGATATATTTTTATAATTTTTCTTTTTTTTATTGTTATGATTGATTATATTACTGAGTTGAAGAATAAAAAAGTGCTTGTTATTGGAGGCATGGGTTTTATAGGAAGTAGTGTTGTTAGGGGGCTTGTTTATAATGGTGCAGACGTAACTATTATGGACTCTTTTTTAAATGGCTTAGGGGCCAATTATTTTAACATAGAAGATGTTAAAGATAAAGTTAAAATAAACGTCTCTGATATAAGGGATTTTGATTCTTTATTAACTATTGTAAAAGGTTTTGATATCATCTATAATTTTGCAGGTCAACCAGCCCATAATGACAGTTTGGAGAATCCCCAGTTAGATTTAGATATAAATTTAAGAGGTCATCTTAATCTTTTACAAGCATGTAAAAAAAATAACCTAAATACCCGAATTTTATATGCAGGTTCAAGAATGCAGATTGGAGAGATTAGCAGCATTCCTGTTAATGAACAACATCCATGCAGGCCTAAGAGCCCTTATGGAGTTAATAAACAGGCTTCTGAAGAATATTCACTTTATTTTAATAGGGAGATTGGTTTGAAGACCGTTGTATTTAGAATCTCTAATCCTTATGGGCCGAGGGCTCAAATGAGAACCAGTAAGTATTGTATTGTTAATTGGTTTCTAGGCCAATTGATGAAATATAATGATGTTACTATTTTTGGAGACGGGGGTCAAATAAGGGATTATATTTTTATTGATGATCTTGTTAATGCTTTTTTACTGGCAGGCATTTCACCCAATGCAGTTGGTCAGGTATTTCACATTGGAAGCGGAGAAGGAACAAAGTTTATAGAGATGGTGGATACTCTTGTTAAAGTTGTAAACAAAGGGAAAAGGGTTAATATCCCCTGGCCCGAGAATTATAGGAACATAGAAACAGGGGACCATATTTCAGATATTTCTAAAGCAAAAGAGCTTTTAGGCTGGAAACCTAAGATTAGTTTAGAAGAAGGCATCAAAATTACATTTGAATTTTATGACAGATTTGGAAAACACTATTTTTGATACTTGAAATTAGATTTTATATTTTTTAATGTTGGATACTTTGAATCTCTTTCATTTATTATTGGATTTTTGATTGGCCATTTTATATTTATTTCTGGGTCGTTCCATAATACTCCTGACTCAAATTCAGGGGAATATTCATTTGTTACTTTATACAAAAAGTCCGCTTCTTCACTTAGTACACAAAAACCATGAGCAAACCCTTTAGGGATGTATAAAATTTTATTATTTTCTCCGGATAATGTTACTCCAACCCATTTACCGTATGTTGGCGAGCCTTTTCTTATATCTACCGCAACGTCAAATACTATTCCTTTAATGACCTTAACTAATTTGCCTTGAGCTTTTGGATTTTTTTGGAAATGTAACCCCCGTAAGACGCCATATTTCGAATGTGAAAAGTTTTCTTGAACAAATTCTTCATTTATTCCGTTTTCTTTAAATTCTGATTTTTTGTATGTTTCTGTAAAGAATCCCCTTTTATCTTGAAATACCTTTGTTTCTATTAAAATCACTTCCGGAATTTCTAATTTAATAAAATTGAATGGCATTTTAAGTATAATTGCTAAATTATTATAAATTTTATGATGCCCTCTTTTTAGAAACTTTTATAAATTTAACAGTAGTAACTTTTTTATGGTTCAAAATAAAGATATACATTTAACCTCTATTTGTTTTTTAGGTAGTGATGAATCCATTATTGAATTTAATGAAACCCTTGTGGGGTATTTGATTAATGCAAGACAGAAAATTTCGGATGATTCCCTCCCTATAGTTTTGTCTTTAAAAGCTACGTTAGGGAATAATGTTTCTGGAATTGGAAGAGATGATCTTAAATATGGAATTAATCTTTTAAATGAATATAGAATTTCTAGTTTTTTTGAATATTGGCAAAGTGGTCCAACAAGGACAATGTATGGATCTCTTTTTGATAATGGTCTTATTGCGAGTGGCTTTAGATCTTCGTGTACACTTGATTTTGATCAATTTCCTACACATCGTAATTTGGATAACATAATGGAATTGGATGAAATTGTTCATAAAAATGGTTCTGTTTTGGGGGTTGGATCAAGAAGTGTTCCTATAAAATTAAGTTATAACGATGAAAACGGCTATCTTAGGAGAATATTTGAGGGCATTATTAATTTAACAATTGGGAGAGGCACTATCAATTCTTCTAATAACGAAGGAATAGTGGATGGTGCTTATAGAGATCATGGAGATAGAGTTACTGGTGCTTATCTATTCAATTGTTCTAAGGCATCTAAGGCCTCTTATGTTGATAACCTAATTGAAAGATCCAGAAAAGCTGGTTTTCACTTTTTTGAAGATGAGTATTTTATGGTATTTTTAGCTTCAAGGACTGAGGGGTTATCTAATCTGGTTTTTACCTCTGTTGAAAATCCTTATGATCCTGTTGAGTTAAGCGAAGAAAAAAATTCCATTATTGAAAACCATATTCATTCCCCTATTAGAAAGATTTCTCAAATTGATTTGATGAGAAGAGAGATAATGTCTGCAGTTAATGACGAATATGGGGGTAATGGAACTCTCGGCCAACATTATCCCGTTTTACAGATTAATGAAGTTTGCGGTTATATAAATGAATCTTTATGATTTTTTTAATATTAAAAAATAATCCTTGTATGGTCCGTTCTTGAAATTTTTCATTTTTTTTACTTTAAAATCTTTTGAAAATATCTCTATCACTTCTTTAGGGTTTCTGAAGAACGAACCCCTGTCCAAATCTATCAGAAATTTACACAATAGATTCTTTTGTTTTTTCCTGACAAAATGATCAATTATCATTATTTCCCCATTTTTACTTAGTATTCTCCTTAACTCTCTTGATATAGCCTCAAGGGTTTCATTGTCTATGTGGTGTACTACTGCTGATATTAGTACTTGGGTAAAGTGTTCATTTTTAAAACTGTAAGGAGGCACATTATTTATCATAAAAAAGTTTCCTTTTCTGTTCTTCTTGCAAAAGTCCACATATTTTGCGTCCGTGTCGGCCCCATAGTACTTTTCTGGACTGAATATTACTGAGAATTGCCCTACCCCGCACCCAAAATCTAGAGTTGGCTTATTTTTGTTAAAATTTCTTAATATTACCTCCTTTTCATTCTTATAACCACTATGAACCATGCTCCTTAGTCTATCAAATATCCGGCTATTGTTGAATATGAAATCCATAATTTCTTGTTTCATTTTTCTAGGTAATATAGGCATGCGTGAGTTTTGCTTTCCTTATTAATAAAACCACATTCTTTTAAAAATTTGCAATTTTCATCATAGGTTATAACTTCAAAGGCCCCCAATTCCATTAATTCATTTTTTAGTGACGTGCAATTTTTGTCATTTATTAGATTGTCCAGATTCTCTAATTTGTTTATATATGCGCTGTTTTTCATTGAGGGGTACCACCCAGCAGAGGTTGACAAGTTATGATATATAGAAGCATATGAATAAAATGCGTTGGGATATGATGTCCGCCTTGAGTATGTTGCCAGAATTATAAACTTATGATCCACGTTATTCAGCAAACTTATTGTCTCCTCTTCTATTGGAGTGTGTTTGATGAAATTTGGGGTGTTTATTATGTTTAACATTACGCTTAGAATGCTTATGGCAATTAATCCGTAAAATATAACATGTTTATATTTTTTTATTGTTTCAAATTCAATTTTGAATAGCATAATTACAGCAAAGAACAGAAGGAATAGGTTGTATGAATCCGGATACACATGATTTACTATTGGAATGAATAGTATAAGCCTTGTTAAAAGCAACATTGCTATAACGATCTGCGGAAGGAGGAAGTTTATCTCTTTCTTTTTATTTTTGCTTGATTTTATGTAAAAATACGAGATTATTAGAAATGCTATAGGTACTAATATTGAAGTTAGGTTGTCATTTAAGGTGGCTTTTGTTATCTCTTTTAGAGAGTTGCTGACAAGAATTGTGGTTGAGGTTGTGTTAAAGAAGTTTTTTATATAGTCTATCCACCAGAAGGATGTTGTTATTACTGTTATTAATATTGAGAGGAATATAATTATTTTTTCCCGGAAGTTTTTTGTTAATATTAGCCCAAGAATGGCCAGTGATGAAATTATGGCCGTATTCTGGTGGGAGAGTATTGCCAAAAAATAAAAAGGGATAATCCAAAGAAATTTTTTATCTAGTTTTTTATCTTTATACACAATTAGGATAATGAATATCACTATTGTGTTAAACCACCCGAACAATTCATGTATTTTTCCTATTCTCACAAAATTTCCTACTGCTATTGCATTTCCAAAAAAGAACATAAAAAGAGCCAAAATTTTGATTTTTGACAATCCTAATTTTTTTCTGTTTATGTACAAGACTATTAGAGATAATGCCAATGATAGAATCAGCGAAATATATGCGGTTAATTGGACGTTTTTGGTTATTAGATACAGGGGGTATATGAAAAAATACCATCCTGGCTGGTTTATTTGAAAATTTATGAATCCATTATACCAGTATGGGCAAAAATTATGAAATCCGCATTCTTTTAGAAAGTGGAGTTGCGCCATGTACGATGACCAATCATTGTACTTGTCCAATGGAAATGTTGTAATAATTTGTGACTGGTTTATTAACCTGAATATAAAATAGGCTCCGAGAATGATAATCGGGATGTATAGATAAAAATCCTTGATGTTATTGAATTTCATGTTTACGCGTATTCTGGTTTTATTTTTTCAACTCCAGAATCCAAGACCTCTGTTCCATAATACTCCTCAGGAATGTTCAAACTGTCAGGATATGAAACTTCCCATATTTTCAATGGTCCGATAAGCCTTCCATTATAAATTGCCAATGGAATTGAGTTTTCATCGCTGTAAGCCACTCTAAAGTTTTCATCCTCTTCATTAAACAGATACAGCCTTGTGAACAGCGTTCTTTTTACCCTTGGAGACAGATATAACATAGCTCCAATCTGGTTTGACTGATCTCCATTTATAACCGGAATAATCCTTAAACATGCATCTATTCCGTCAGGATTATTGAATGTCAATGCCTGGTTATTGAAGAAAATGCAGTTTATTGGAACTTCAACCTGCTGTCCATTGTAAACTAAAATTCCCTTTGGTTGCATGAAATTGATACCTATCTGGGTTCCATTGTCCTCGACGCTCTGAGTTTCAACGATGAATGCTCCGAATCCAGCTGCCTTTCGGGGGTATACATTGCCGTTGTAAACAAGATCTTCATCAAGCACTGCCCCCCCCTGATAAACATAGGATATTCCGTTTCTTGTTTCCCTCACGTTGCTTGTATCCAGAACAAAAGTGCTTATCCAAGAGTATCTATCGTAATATGCATCAGATCCTATTGATGAAAATGCAGGATACTTTCCTATTTCATCAGATATCATCAATAGATGGGTTGCCTCGTTTGCCTTCAGCAGCTCCAGAGCTTCCGTGCTGTTCTGGGCTGTCAGGACATGGCGGCCTATGAAATGGTTTATTGCCCCTCTTGCATTTCCTCCGTCGCTCAATGTCGCCCTGTTGGCTCCTGTCTGGACGAGATATCCATAATCCCACCAGTGCGCGAATACAGAATTTTCAGGAGTATTTTCCCTGACCCATTGCATTGCCACCTGCCACTGCTGATTGTAGACTGTTCCCGAATATTTTGCCTGCGTTAATGTTACATTGTAGAGCCCCAAAAATAAGGAGCACACAATAACTATTATTATCAACATTGCCGCTGCCTTATACATCTTGCCATTTATCTTGGATGACCATGTGAACATCCTATAAACCAGATATGCAAAAATTATCGCGGTTATAGGGGCAAATATGTAAAGCAGCCTGATCGCGCTTCTTGCGGCAACAACCATTATTATGAACCATATAAGGATAAAAATCCATGATTCATTTACCTCTTTCAGCCTCTCAAATGAATCCTTGTTCTTATACAATTTTAGATAGGAGTATATCAAAACAATGCAAAATAGTATCAACGATCCAATATACAGTGTTATTGAGATTGGAGTTTCTCCATTGAACAATGAACTTGGGGAGTATCTTGTGAATATGAATCCAAAGATGAACAGGCTGTATGCTCCGGTAAGTTTCCAGCTTTCTTTTTTTGAGACTATTTTAACTATCTCATGAAACAGGATTATTGAACCGATTATGACAATCCATATGTATGATTTTCCGAACTGTGTGAACCAGTCCTGAATGTATGGCTGGTGGGACTCCGCCACTGTTATAACCCATCTTCCCGTTGCAAATGGCTTCACCAAGTGAATATACAAATCAGACACCTTATTTATAAAAAACAATGGGCCCTGTTTTACGAAAAGAAAAATTAAACCCAGCACTATCGTGATCAGGAAACTTTTGATTATATCAGGGAGATTCAACCCGATTTTTATTTTTATCATCTTTCTTTTAAATATCAAGTAGTCAATCCATCCAGTCACCAATGTTATCAATGCGATTGATGTTGTTGTTGAAGTGAGGAATGTTCCAATGCTGAATCTTGATGAAAAAGTTATCATCAGAATAAGGTAGGAGGAGATGAGCCATGTTGAATAAGAGTACAGTCTTTTTTCACTTGACTTGTTCAACAGCAAGATCACTAAGGCAAATATCCCCACCACCAGGAATACAAAGTTAACTCCCCCCCAAACAAGCCCCATAAGAGCCGTGAGAACCCCTGCAAGGAGAGAGGTTGTAATTGATTTTTTCAGATTGCTATGGTTCCATGAGTACACAAAGAAATAAAATGCCATGAACATGAACATTGTGCCCAATGCCTCTTTGTCTGAGACTCCCGCCATTGTTCTGAACAGAAATGCGGGCACCACGATGAGGAATCCTGAGGATATTAAAGCTATTTTGTAATTTGACAGCTTCCTAACCAGCAGAAAGAAGAATATCAGTCCTATTACAAGCGCCACAGGAGGATATATCACATCAGCATATTCTATGGTCACGGCTGGATTGAAAAAATGCAAAAACTTGTACAGGTAGACTATTGAATGGGACAACACGCTGAACTCTTCTGTCCCTGTAAATCCAAGCGGATAGTATCTCAGCATATCAACTGCCATTATCTTGCCGTGTTCAAGAATATAATACACATACCTCAATATTCCCACCGCGTCTGGATCTGCAGGCATTAGCTTTCCTGTAGTTATATCCCTTAGAACAGGGATATTTCTTGTCCTTATGAAATAACTCAGCCACAGTATTGCCACCAGGATTATGTATTGAATGTAATTTTGATGATGCTTTAGAAACTTCAGCACTTTTGCCTTCCTCTTTTCGAGTTCTGCACTCTCTTTTTCCATCAACAGTTGAGATATTCATGCTTTTATAAAATTAATCTTTTGAGGAATCTTTTGAGGAATCACAAACTATATAAATTAAATTTGGCAAATAATTTTATGGTTTTAGAATCACTCATTTATCCTAAAAAAGCAGAGAAGACTTATGGCCTGATGGTTGTTTATGGGTTTCTGTTTGCGACCATAGCAATCATACTTTCTCTCTTGATATTCCAAGAGGAAGCTTCAATGGTTTCTGTCTTCCTTACGGTCATGATGTGCATGCCACTGATGTATGCCACGATGAAACTTGAGGAAAATCAGGATCTTCAGATGAGGGATGAGGCGGTGATATTGAGGCACCATTGGAAGGCGCTTAGATTCTTGATATTCATGTTCTTTGGATTCATAATAGCCTACTCATTGTGGTTTCTCATCCTGCCGGAGACTATGACTGAGAGCCTGTTCAGCACCCAACTTGAGACGATAGGTGCAATAAACAGCCATGTTTCAGGAAATGCCTTTTTTGACATTGTCTTCAGTAAGATATTTCTGAATAACGTCAAGGTTATGCTGTTCTGCTTTTTTTTCAGCTTCTTCTTTGGGGCAGGGGCAATATTTATCTTGACATGGAATGCCTCTGTAATAGGAGCCGCTATGGGAAGCTTTGTAAGGGATAAGCTGCCTGTGTTTGGCTCTCACTTCTTGGCGTATCCATTTTCAATCTTGAGGTATATGACTCACGGGGTTTTTGAAGTCCTCGCCTATTTTGTAGCTGGTCTGGCCGGAGGGATAATATCTGTCGCCATCATCAATGAGCATTTTAAAGGGGAGTACACAAATAGAATTTTAAGGGACTCCTTCCAACTTATGCTGCTGGCCATTCTTCTTCTTGTTGTTGCAGGATTGGTGGAAGTTTATGTTACTCCAATTTTATTCTAAAGGTTTATAAATTAAATTTTTGTATTGTTTCTCATGCCGGGATCGCATAACTTGGTATTGCACAAATTTTGGGGTTTTGTTCCAAAAGTGTAGGCCTGGAAAGCTTGGCCCTTATGGGCGTCTGGGTTCAAATCCCAGTCCCGGCGTAACATTTATAATTCTAGAAGGTTGTTTTAATCTGGGGAGGTGAAAATGAGCTTTAATCAAATCGTCAAGGACATAAAATCCCTTAAGATACAGGGAGCCAACAATGTTGCCAAAGCTGGGCTGAAGGCTTACTCTTTGAACCCTACTAAAGGCTCAATTAAGAAACTGCTGAGCCTGAGGCCAACTGAGCCGATGTTAAGGAGTGTCCTATATTACGCTGAAAAATATTCCGTTGATGATGCCTTGACTTTGATTGAAAGAAACAGGGAGAAAATTATTGAGTACGGCAGGAAATTCATCAAAAATAAAAAGAGGATTTTCACCCACTGCCATTCCTCGACTGTTGTTGATATTCTAAAATTGAACAATAAATTAAAAGTCTTCAATACTGAGACAAGGCCTTTGTTTCAAGGAAGGAAGACAGCTGAAGAGCTAAGCCAAGCTGGAATTGAAGTCATCCAGATTGTGGATTCTGCAGCCAGGGATTACATCAGGAAAAGCAATGCTGTTGTCTTGGGCGCTGACGCGGTCCTTGAGAGCGGAGATGTTATAAACAAGATTGGCTCTGGGATGTTTGCCGAGATTGCACATAACCATGGAATTCCTGTCTATATAACAACAAGCTCATTAAAATTCAGCGAGAGGTTTGTTAAAATCGAGCATAGGCTGAAAAAGGAAGTCTGGGATGCCTATAGGAGGAATCTAAGCATAGAAAACCCCTCTTTTGAAGCTGTTAAATCAAAATTTATAACTAAAATCATATCTGACCTCGGAATTTTGACACCTAATGAATTTGTCAGGAGGGCAAGCAAATTTGGGCATAAAAAGCTGATATGCTTCGATATGGACAATACTCTAGTTTATTCTGACAAAGCCCATGTTGAGTCTTTTAATCATGCCATGAGAGAGTTGGGGTTTAATACTGTATCTTTTATGGCTATGGCAAGGAATTTCGGAAAGCCAAAGGAGGAGGCTGTCAAGTCTTTTTCAGGCGTTACAGATGTTGATATTATTCACAAAATAATAAGAGCGCATGACAAGTACCTATATGACGGGGCAAAGAGATTCTGCAGGAAAATACCTCATGCTGAAAAGGTTATCAAGAAGTTGAGGGAGGATTATTTTGTTGCTGTTCTTAGCAACTGCAGCCATAAAAACATAGAAACAATACTTGGAGCTGCTGGTTATAACCTGAATTTATTTGATTTGATTGTGGGCAATGACGATGTGAAGAGATCAAAGCCCTATCCAGACGAGATTCTCAAAGCTGAGAAGCTGCTCAAGGTTAGAGCAGAGTACATGATTGGAGACTCAATATATGACGTGATTGCTGCACACAAGGCAAAAGTTAAAGCAATAGCTGTCTTGACTGGATTGTATTCTAAAGAACAGTTGGAGAAAGAAAAACCATTTAAAATTATTAAGAATTTGAGAGGATTATTAAGGGTAATTTAATAAATTTTTCCTTATTTGTTTTCTTATGTTGGGTTGTAGAATGAGCAATAGTGATGTATTTATTTTCTTTGAAGAAGGTGAAGTTGGGTTATTAGAAAGTCAAAAAATTGAAGGTACTTATGTAAGCATTGTTGGTGATTTATATTTTGGTACTTTAAGTGCAGAACTTACGGATGCTGATCTTGCGGAAAAGGTTGAAACGGATATTTCTAAGAATGATAAAGAAGAAATATCTTTAATGCAAGTTCTTATTCATTATAGATCGGCTTATCCTAGATTGGTTGAAAAGGGGTCTTTTGGTGATCATCAAGGGTATAGGCATGTTTATCTTTTAGATATTAAGCGAGGGTTAGATAAAAATGAATTGGATATTTATAATTATTTGAAAAGAAAGGTAAATGGTTGATTTATTGTAAATAATTTAAGTTGGTTTTATATATTTTTCTCTTTTAGACTTTGTTAAGTTTAGAAGGTTTTTTAAAAGTTGCAATTGATGGTTCTGAAGATGTTATTGTTAAAGGCTCTGGTAATTTGAAAGGAGTTGATTTTACTGATGCTGTTTTTACTTATGATTTTAATCTGTTGGAAATATTGCTTCCAATTATAAACAGCAAGTACAGGATAATTGCTTTTCATGTGAGCGTATATATTTTGAACAAATAGAGCCTGATGATAGAGTTTGGAAATGCGGTAAGGGGCACAGCCATTATGTTTATAATAAGGTGGATAAGCATCCGGAAGAATGTGAAGACTATGTTCCCAGAATAAAGAATTCTAATGGTGGCAGAGTGGCATATCTTACTAAGTTGATTGAAGAGGCTACGCAACTTGCGGAAACTGCTTAATTTTTATACTCACTTGGATCTCTTATCCCGGCGAAATAAAATGCTTTTTTTCTCTGCATACAGTTTGAACAGTAACCGCAGTGAATTAGTTTTCCATTTTTCATAGGCTCACTTTTATAGCAGCTGTATGTCAATTCGAATGGAACATTTAGCTTGTTTCCTAATTCAACTGTTTCCACTTTGTCTTTATTTATTATTGGAGATGATATTTTATAGTTTCCTGCGTCTGTTGCATGTTCCTGCATCTTATTCATTATTTTTAGGAATTCAGGCGTTGTATCCTTAAAATGAACTTTACCTTCATCCTTTATTCCGAGAAAAATATCATATTTTTCCTTTTTTGAAATAAACTCTGATTCTGCGTGTGCTAAAGCGATGTTAATGAATATGGAATTTCTGCATGGAACCCACCAATTGATTATGTCTTCTTTTTCCCTCTGAATGTTTTCCATATCTTTTTCTGTTGTTTTATGAACTTTTTTTTCTGAGTTAATTAAAGAAGTGCTTATTTCCCCAAGCCAGAGAATATCTATTTTTATGAATTCAGCCTGGATGTTTTTTGATATTTTTCTTGCTGCAAATTCCTCCTGTTTTCTTGTTCTTTGCCCATAATCATAAAAAATACATTTTATTTTATTTGGATTTTGGGATTTTACCTGATAGGCCACTACGGAACTATCCAACCCCCCAGATAAGATTATTATTGCATTCATATTATGGTTAAATTGAATAATTTTATAAATATTTATTCTTTGATGGTTCTATGGAAACCGAGATTCAAAATTTAAGAATAGGGAATGTTTTTGTTTTAGACAACGAAGAATATACAGTTGCAAAAATAGATGTTTCAAAAATAGGAAAACATGGAAGAGCTAAAGTAAGAGTTGAAGTTAGGAATAACAAAACAAATGAGAATAAAACAATCATCAGAGTTTCTATTGAGAAAGTTGAGAAAAAGTAGTTTTATCTTGAATGCTTTTTTATTATTTCTGAGGTTTCTTCTTGATCTTATATAAATTGTTTGGAAAATTTATATTCTAAAATATCAACCAATTGTTTTAAAGAAGTTCTTCCTAAACCATTTGAAGCCTGAACAAACAAACCCCTAATTAAATGATCTATCTCTCCCGAAGGGATTGTAACAAATGGTCTTTTTACTCTGTTTCCTAAATCTTTATCGCCTTCACGGCAGAAAACAAGATTTCCCTCATTGTTCACATAAACATGATAATGTTCTTCAAAATTTGTAACAATACCTTTTGTTGAAAAAGTTTGGTCTCCAATAACACTATTATTTTCATCCAGCCTTACAATTGGCTGATCAAACATAAGAAAACTTATCCTAGTGCTATCCCCCATACCAGCATCAGCAAATGGACCTAAGCATGCATTCCATTGCTTAACTTCTTCTAAGAATGCAATTCCTTTATCTTTGAGTATTTCAGATTTGATATTTTCCTGTTCAATGTATTTAAGTATTGTTGCAAAAAAATCAATTTCAACAGAATGATAACCGCTGATACTTTTTTGATCTGACCTTAATTGTGGGCGATAATTAACTTTGTTCCCTAAGGGATCTAGAGTTTCATAAGGAGTAATATCTGTCCTGAACAATCTGAAATCTCCATGTTCACTTCCTGTAACTTCAGTAACAAAAGATTGACCCTTGAATTCTGATTTCCATTTATACCCTTGTTTGTATGTTCTTTCTTTTCCATTTTTTATAAGTGCTCCAAAGGTTCCTAAGAATTCAAATATAGATGAAAAACCAAATTTCCTGAAATCCCATAATTCATCAGGACCTAACATCAGAGAAGCAATCCAACCGCTTAATAAATCTAAATCAAAATTGTCTGATATTTCTTTTACCTCTCCTTCGGGTTTTTTGATTATCCAATAAAATTTGTTTTCATCGCTAAGCAAGTTTTTGTATAAAGTTTCTATCCTAATCTTGTAATCTTCTTTAAATTCACTGGGAATTGTTTTAAAATATCCTTTTTCTTTTAAATCATTAGTTCCTCCTCTTAATTCGTCATCAAATACATTTCCATTTACATAAGGAAAATCCTCTCTTCCTGAAGCTTCAAGGAATCTTTGTTCTAAATTACTTTCTCTTAGTTTGGTTAATGCTTCAGGATAGATTGTAAAATTAAATCTCATTGAGGATAGAAATATTACATGGTTTTTATAGATTGTTGTATTTGAATATTGTATTTGAATATTGTATTTATGTTAATAATAAATAGTTTTTTAAGTTTTTTTTATGTTGAATAGGTATGATATACATTATTATTACAAGCTATAATGAGCCTAATTCAACCAGAATAGCCATAAATAAATTTCTCGATCAGAATATCAAGGAAGACTACAAGATAATTGTTGCTGATCCTTTTCCTGAAGTTGAGGAAATGATAGTCAATGAATTTCCTTCTGTTGAATATTTTGAAGATCCTGACAAGGGAAAGAGCTATACTTTGAACATAATCTTAGGAAAGATTTTGAATAAGGAAGGAGATGTTATCGTAATGACTGATGGTGATGTTTTTGTTGATGAATATGCCTTAAGCGAGATTCTTAAGAAGTTTGAGGATTCTAAAGTTGGAGTTGTAGCTGGAAGACCTGTTTCTTTGGATAAAAGAGATAATAAATTTGGATATTGGAGCCATTTTTTATTGGATGTTGGTGCTCATGAGATTTCAAGGAAGAAAAGATATGAGAAAGGACAATTTTTGGAGGCTACGGGTTATTTATTTGCAATTAGGAGCGGAATTGTTAAGGAATTTCCACTTGATGTTGCTGAAGATACAGTTATTCCTTATTTATTTTTTAAGAAAGGATTTAAGATTGCCTATGCTGAAAATGCGAAAGTTTATGTTAAACATCCTGATAATTTTAAGGATTGGGTTAAACAGAAGAAAAGAGTTGCCAGCGCCCATCTTAAGCTGAAAAAGTATTATCCTGATTTTCCAAAAGTTAAATCTTTTTTCAATGAGGTTTTTGAAGGTATTTCATTTAAGGTTTGGAAATATCCAAAGAATCTCAAAGAGTTTTATTGGACTTTGAGTTTGTATCCTGTTAGGCTTTATATGTGGATGAGTTTATTTTATGACAATAAATTCAGAAAGAAAGAATATAAAGATGGATGGAGAGAAGATTTAGCTGTTGAAAGCACTAGACCTATGGATTAAAATGGCTGATGAGTTTATTTTTGGATTGGGGTTTGGGTTGTTGATAGGATTCTAAAATAAAATGCAGTCAGTAATCAAACTCTGCAAAAATCGCATTTCTTCAGGACTCTTTCCTTTGCGATAACTAATGCAGATTCCCTTGGGCTCTCTTTGTTCTTGCTGGAAATCTCCAAAACGAGTTTGGTGTTTCTGCTTATCTTTTCTTCAATGAGCTTAAACATTTTCTTCTCATCTCCGCCAGTGTACTCAACATAGGAGCTTATGACCCCTCCTGCATTTGCAACAAAATCAGGAACAACCAAGATTCCCTTTTTATGAAGAATCTCCTCAACGTCAGGAGTCATAGGGATATTGCTCCCCTCAACAATTACTTTGAATTTCAGGCTATCTGCATCACCCGCAGATATCAGGTCAGGCTTGGCGGCAGTGATCAAAATATCAGCATCAACCTTAAGTATGTCGCTGCAGTTTTTAAAATTAGAACTGCCGTAATTGACAACGCTTCCGGTATTTCTCTTGACGCCAGTCAACTTGCCAAAATCAATTCCCTTTTTGTCATAAGCCATTCCCTTTGAATCAGAGACGGCAATTAGCCTGCTTCCATGCTCAAAAAAATATTTGGCTGCAAAACTTCCCACATTCCCAAATCCTTCAATGGCAACACTTGCTTTTTTCAGGTCAATGTTCTTATGCTCGGCGGCAATCTTGGATGCAATAAAGACCCCGAAGCCTGTGCTTCCCAACTCATGAGGAAGACCTTTTAATTTCCTGGGCTTTCCGGTTGCGGATCTATTGTCGCCATTGGCCTTGACATACCACCCCATTTCCTCTTCACCCATGTTCATATCAGGAGCGGCAATGTACTTGGCCGGAGAAATTTCCTTCAATGACCTTGAAAAAGCTTCGACGATTTCTTTTTTACTCTGCTTTGACATCTGTTTGTCATCGGCGATTATTCCTGCCTTGGCGCCTCCGAAAGGAAGATCAGCCAGCGCGCATTTCCATGTCATCGTCCTTGCCAACCTCAAGACCTCATCTTCGGAAACAGTTGGGGTCATTCTTATTCCGCCTTTTCCAGGACCCAGTGCAGAATTATCAACGACCAAAAAACCCCTCATCCCAGTCTTGGGATTGTAAACATGGACAATTTTCTCGGGTCCAAAACCATCATAGTTAACCATATTGCCACCTCACAGCTTAAGCAGATTCCTCATCTCACCCTCATCAAAACCGACAATAACTCTTTTATCAATGACAATCACCAGATTTCCACTCTACCTGCTATTTTTCTCCATTTCAGCTGCCATACCCCCATCTCTGTTTATATCATACCCTATGTATTAAGTATTGTTTTCATTAAAAAACTACCGGGCTATTTTTGAAAACCAGCATGCAGGAGTCGTGCAAATCTCAACCCCCATAACTGGAAAATACATTTTACAACTTATATATCTATCGGAAATATTAATAAACTAAAAAAATCACAAGTCCCCAATGGCTGTTCATCCCAAAGACATAAAAAAAATAGTGAAGTACAAATTGAAAAGAACTCTTTCTCTTTTTGAAGTCACTGCATCAGGCATCGGATTGATTTTAGGGGCTGGAATTTACGCTTTACTAGGAATTGCCTCAGGATATGCAGGAAATTCGCTGTGGCTCTCATTTCTTCTTGCAGCTGTAATAGCGGCATTCACTGGGCTGAGCTACGCAGAGCTGTCATCAATTTTCAAGGGGGACTCGACCGAGTACGAATACACAAAAAAAGCATTCAGCAAAACAATAGCGTGGGTAATAGGGATGTCAATAATATTCGCCGGGATACTTTCTGGGGCAACAGTTGCAATCGGATTTTCGAATTACCTAAATGCCCTGACAGGCCTCCCGATGATCCTGTTCGCAATAATTTTAGTCGCATTCTTGTCATTGATAAACTTCGCAGGGATAAAGCTCTCAACAACAGTCACGATCGTGGCAACATTCCTTGAAGTCTTCGGCCTTCTGGCAATAATAATTCTTGGGATAAAATACTGGGGAACTGTAAACCTTCTAGAGTTCAACAATGGTCTCAAAGGAGTTCTTCAGGCGACAGCGCTTGTATTCTTTGCATACATGGGTTTTGAGTCAATCGTGAAGCTGACAGAAGAAACAAAGCATCCAAAAAAAAACATTCCAAAGGCTCTGCTCATATCAATCATAGTAACCTCAGTAATATATATTCTCACTGCAATATCTTCAATTTCCATAATGGGGTATGAAAGGCTCTCATTGAGCAATGCCCCCCTGGCGGAGACAGCATCAGTTCCTCTGGGGCAGGTTGCATTCATGGTTCTGGCGGTGATAGCCCTTTTCTCAACAATGAATACTGTTCTTTTGTCTTTGGTTACAACTTCAAGAATAACCTACGGGCTGGCAGCTGAAAATGCGCTTCCAAGAAAACTGTCCCTGATCCATCCAAAGACCAATACCCCCGGGATTTCAATTCTCGTGATCGGAATCATAACAGTTGTTTTTATATTCCTTGAGAACATAGAAACAGTTGCAAACGCGGCAAACATTGCAATATTCCTGACATTCTCATTTGTCAATGCATCTCTGCTGGTTTTAAGGTACAAAATCCCACAGCAGACGATGGGCTTCAGAGCTCCATTCAACATAGGAAAGTTTTCAATAACATCTCTTTTAGGGCTTATATTCTCGATAATCCTTCTGATTTACTCAATAATCAACATAATTTCGGTATAAAAACATTTAAAAATCCAAGTTTAGATTAAAATACAAAATGAAAAGAAGCTCAAGACGTTGGAAGAAGAAAGGTCAGATGAGATGGAAGTGGCAACGTAAGAAAATGAGGAAGGAAAAGAGAAAACGTAGGAAAAAATGAGCCTGATAACTGAGGATAAAATTCTAAAATATTTTGACATCACAAAAAAAGCCCTGAAGAAGGCAGAGGATTCCAAGGAAAGGATAAACATTTTAAATGCAAGAAACGCCATAATTAGGATGGTCAAAAACTATCTTAGCGATGCGGAGCACTTCTATGAAAAAAAGGACTATGTAAATGCCTTTGCAGCCATTAATTACGCACATGGCTGGCTTGACTGCGGGGCTTCATTGGGGGTTTTTGACGTCCATGATTCAACACTGTTTGCAGTGGATTAAAATGGTGATAATTGTCTCAGGAAATCCGGCAACAGGCAAGACCACGATAGCCAAAAAGATAGCAAAAGAAAAAAAACTTGAATACATAGACGTCAATGATCTTATAAAAAAGAACAGATTATACTCATATTACAGCAAAAAAGACGAGTCGCTCGTGGTTGACACAAAAAAATTAAACTCATTTCTAATTAAGCTGATAAATAAGAATAAAGACGTAGTTTTGGACTCTCATTTGACTCATTATCTAAACCCAAAATATGTTGACATGTGCATAATAACCATATGCGATTTGAAGGAATTGAAGAAAAGGCTTGAAAAAAGAAAATATTCAAAGGAAAAGATAAGGAATAATCTCGACTGCGAAATCTTTGACGTGTGCAGGACAGAAGCATTGGAGGCGGGCCATAAAGTGAAGATTATTAAGACTTCAAAATAGTTTTTCCTCTCTCATTTTCCCCAATCTCAATTTCCCCCTTGAATTTCTTGAACTTTCCGCCAAAGAATTCATAGAGGAATATTCCCAAAGCTGCGATTTCTGAATGGGGCTGGTTTGAAACGCTCAGGTTATAATCGCTTAATTGATAAATTTCTGGAGGGACTTTTTCGCCTCCAACTATCAAGAGAACATTTTTTTCCTCATTGACATCCTTGATTTTCTTTCTGAAATCAATCCCATAAACAGTCAGATGAACCTTCACCCCTCTGAAATTCTTTACAAACTTAATGTCCTCTTTAACATGTTCAAGTTTTAAATTCCCGCCAAATTTCCCGACAACCCTGTATATTCCATCTTCCCACTCGCTATCTTTGTCTCCCGAATAATAAACTTTCTCAATACCAAAAATTCTTGCCACCAAAGCAAGATGGGTGTCAATTCTAGGGTCCCTGTTAATCCGGTGGTGAAGCCTGAATATTTCCATAATAAACTAATTACAAAAAACCTTTTAAACCTTTTAAATTTCAATAGGATATGAATTTGGAGAAGATTTACGACAAAAACTACAAGAAACTGATTCTTATTCCAGTCACTCTTCTTGTCATTGCATTCATCATCCTAGGCGTGAGCTATTTCTCGACAGGGGAATTTGTAAAGAGGGGTATCTCGCTGAAGGGTGGAATTTCCATGACGATAGAAAAACCGAATCTTGATGAAAATGATATATCATCATACCTGTCCGAGAGATACTCAAGCTTCAACGTGAGGGTTTTGAGGGACCTGGCCACAAGAGAGAGCACAGGAATCATAGTGGAGGCCTCAAATGTTGAAGAGCAGGAGCTAAAGCCGTATCTGCAGGGGAAAATACATTTCACTGAGGATGAATATTCCATCGAGCAGTACTCATCATCATTCTCTGAATCTTTCTTCAGGCAGCTGGTACTGACTGTGATATTTGCATTTGTCCTGATGGCAATTGTTGTTTACATAGTTTTCAGGACTTTCGTTCCTTCACTGGCAGTCGTGTTTGCAGCCTTCTCGGACATAATCATAACTCTAGGGGTGCTATCCTTATTCAGGATGGACATCTCATCCGGAGGAATCATGGCACTCCTATTAGTCATAGGCTATTCAATAGACACTGATATTCTGCTTACAACAAGGCTGCTCAAGAGAAAGGTCGGGAATATTTACGAAAGATTAAAGGGAGCGATAACGACAGGGCTGACAATGACAGTGACTACGATAGCTGCCCTTCTCGTGGGATTTATCTTTTCAACGGCTCCAGTTTTAAAGGAGATTTTTCTGATAATCTTAATTGCTTTGGTTATTGACATAATCACGACTTACTTAGGGAATGCATCAATGCTGTTATGGTATATTAAGAGGGAAAAATGAAGATAAGAAAACTATTCACGTTCAGGGTGATAATTCTCCTGCTGTGCATATTCCTTTCTATCCTTATAATAAATCCGAACTTTAATTCAAACGGGGTCTCAATAAGGGCTGTCGAGACAAATTCATCAGCCTCATTCGCAGGGATTACAGTAAATCCAAATGCGCTACCCACAGATTATGAGATTATAATTTTAATAAACGATCAGCAGATAAACAGTTTAGAGGATTATTCCAGTACAATTCTGTCTTCAGATCAAACTGTAAGAATAACGACAGATAAGGCCCAATATACACTGTTAAAGGAAAATCTCGGCCTGGTTGTTGATGAAGTTGCTGACTCAAATATCATAAGAGGCCTTGAGCTGCAGGGAGGAACAAGAGCCCTCGTAAAGCCGACAGAAGAATTGACTGACCAGCAGTTTGATGATCTTCTAGAGACAATGGAGAACAGGCTGAACGTCTACGGGCTGAGGCAGCTGTTGATCAAGAAGGCAATTGACCTTTCAGGGAATAACTTCATTGTAATTGAAATCGCAGGGGCAACAAAAGAAGAGGTTTCAGATTTAATATCAAAGCAGGGGAACTTCGAGGCAAAGATAGGCAATGATATTGTATTTGAAGGCGGGGAAAAAGATATAACCTATGTTTGCCGGGATGATGGGGCCTGTTCAGGAATAAGGTCATGCGACCAGCTGGACAGTCAATTCCAGTGCCAGTTTGAATTTCAGATAAGATTGTCAGAGGAGGCATCAGAGAGACAGGCTGCAGTAACCTCAAATCTTGGCTTGAATGTTTCAGAATCGGGCTATCAGTACCTTGAAAAGCCATTGGACTTATATCTTGATGGAAATCTGGTTGATTCACTAAACATTGCAGCCGACCTTAAGGGAAAGGCGGCAAAAGACATTCTGATTTCCGGTCCCGGAATCGGTTCGACTGAAGAGGATGCCTTGAACGATGCCACTGCAAATATGAAGAAGTTGCAGACAGTCCTCATAACAGGATCGCTTCCGACTTCGCTCGAGATAGTAAAGCTGGATTCTATAAGCCCAAATCTTGGTTCATCATTCGAGAAAAATGCACTGCTGGTTGCTGTTCTGGCAATAATTGCAGTTGCGGTTGTAATATTCATAAGGTACAGAAAATTGAAGATTTCAGTGCCTATGATCATCATAAGCTGTTCAGAAGCTCTCATTGTACTCGGATTCCTGACCTTGATAAAATACAACCTTGATCTGGCTGCAATAGCAGGGATAATCGCAGCAGTCGGAACAGGTGTGGACGATCAGATTGTTATAACAGATGAAATTCTCGGGAAAGAATCATCAAACTGGAAGGAGCGATATAAAAAGGCATTTTTCATAATCATCGCTGCTTATTTCGCAACATTGGCTGCCATGATTCCATTGCTGAGGGCAGGAGCGGGATTGCTGACAGGGTTTGCAATATCAACGATTGCAGGCATAACGATTGGAGTGTTCATCACCAGGCCTGCATTTGCCTCAATAATAAAGGTGTTGCTGAATGAATAATTTATTTAACTATAAAGTTGCTTTGATATCCGTACTGGGTTTTGGGGCCATAACATTCATAATAAACCTCAACGGGTCAATCGTGTTGACAGCCCTTGCAGCAGTGAAGGAAATGATTTTCAGATTTTTCTGGGCAGGGTTCATGGGCAGGCTGCTGCAGTGGATATCTGAAAGATATAAAGAAGGAATAAAATTCTATCTTGCAGCTGGAATAATCCCTGCATTAATAGCTCTTGTTCTGACATTCATCATCCACTACTTTACTTACACTCCTTATCCAATAAGAACAGTAGAAGTAACAACAGTGTTAACATTCTTCTCAGGAATGGGAACTGCATTCTTCTTCAAAAGAGGATGGTTTAAAGTTTAGTCTTTTGTTAAAGAAAAGTTGTATCTCTTTAATTTCTTCTCAACAAGATAATACACCTCAGGTAAGCCCATATCATCTTCTATGCATAGCTCTGCAGAAAGGCCTGATAGGGGTTTTACAAAAATAGCTAATCTTTCCCCCCCTTAAATCCAATGAAGAATCGAGGTTATACATTAAAGGCGTAATTTCAATTTCCGGAATTTTTTCCAAACAAGATCTGAGCAAAATTGCCTCTAAGGCATATATTCCATACAATTCCCAAAACTCAGATTCCATAACAGAGAGATAAAGATAAGATTTAAATTATTAACGGATGAAACTTGCAAGTCCAAAAGATTTATAGTTTAACTGTTGTCTCTGTTATTTATGAAAGCAAAAGCATACGTCGGGGTTACAGGGCCGGCAAGTATTCAGGAAGCAAAGGACATTTGCAGAGAATTTTCTGAATCAGGATGCTCTATGGGAAGTTTTCATATTCCCATGATTGGATTTTTAGTGAGCTACAAAACCCTTAATGGGCAATCAACTCAAAACAGAAGATACCCCCTTATGAATTCCATTCCAGATTTATTGAAAGCAACAGATGCACAAGTCTTGACCATGATTCATTACAATTCAAGGGAAGTTGATACATTATCACATCAAGTCGCCAAAATATTTCAGGGGATTTATGATAATGGTTTATGCAGGGCAATACAATTAAACATAGAGTGGCCGGGCCTCAATCAAGTTGAAGGAATAAAGAATAGGCATCCAGATATGCAAATAATTTTTCAGGCTTCATACAAGGCAATGGATGGGAAAACACCGGGCCAAATCGCGGAAAGAATCAAAGAATATGGAGATTTAATAAGCTATGTTCTTATTGATCCATCTGGCGGGAGAGGAATCCCATTTGATTTGGAATCATCAGTTGCAGTTTATTCAAAATTAAGAGAACGATGTCCTGATTTGACAATAGGGTTTGCAGGGGGGTTTACAGGGGAAAATGTTGCTTCAAGGTTAAGAAAAATTCTTGGACAAATTAAAGCAAATGATTTTTGTATTGATGCAGAGGGGGGACTAAGAAATAAGATTACTTCTGAATATGGAGATGATTCGCTCGACATTACAAAGGTAAGGAAATATTTTCAATTTGCCTTCCCATTACTTAGAGATAAGTCTTTTCCCCTGTAGGGAATAGGCGGTTATAAAAATTGAGCTTAATTATAATAAATAAAATATAGTAAACGCCAGCACCAGGACTCGAACCTGGAAGTCCATAAGGACACCCGTTTTCGAGACGGGTCCATTACCAATTATGGGTATGCTGGCTTTAACTAATCTTTTAACTTGCTGAGTTTAAAAATATTATCAAAACCTATTTTACCAAAATAATTTTTTCTAGAATCTTTTTTCATAATGCAAATAATATAATTAGTATTCCAATTTTTATTTTTGTGAAGATATATTAAAATGCTCCAACAATTTTCTAACTTGAATTTGATTTCTTAAAACTGAGCATTCACAATCAAAAAAAGCCCTAATCCATTCTACCTTCAGCTCATCAGAGTCTAAAAAATCAAAAGGAATTCCCCAATTGAGAGTTCCAAGATTACAAGAGCTCAATAAGTCTAAACAAGCAACTTTTGATGAAGCTCTAACATTGTAAAGTTTACATTTATTTATAATTGTTGGTTTTTTTAAATATAAATAATAAAAAGCATCATTAAATGATTCTACCATAGAAATAGGATATGGATAAAATACAACTTCATAATGCGTTGAACTTCTATTATTTTCTTTTTCAACAATAACACTCCTGTCGCCAGCAATAAATCCTAACAGCCCAGATTTAATAAGTTTATATTTTTAAAGCTCTTGTTAACTTTTAATTCATAGTTCTTCCACTTTTTATAACATTTCTTCTATTTTTCTCGGAAATAACTTTATTTTTCATACTATAATAAAAATCAGGAAGTATAAAAAGTTTTCAAATAAACAGAGCTACAAAATAAAATAATTTTATAAACAGCCAGCAATTAAAAGATGTATGGAGCCAATAATGCACATCCTGATTCCTATGTTAATCATGCTAGTTGTATTCCCGAAGGTAAACAAAAAGCTCGCAATCGGCCTGGCGCTCCTGGCTTTAGTCCCAGACTTAGATTTTTTCATAGATTTTACGCACAGGTTCTTGATGCATAACATCTTCTTTACGACTGGATTGAGCTTAATAATTTACTTTTTCACAAAAGATATGAAGATATTCCTGATGTCATTATACTACCTGACCTCGCACCTGATCTTGGACTTGACGGTCGGGGCAGTAGCTTTGTTTTATCCATTGTATCAAAGGCTGATAGAGGTGACAGTATCACTTAACTCAAAATGGATTCTTGACCTGAGCATACAAACACATCCGCTGATGGAAACATCCTCTTATTTCAGCGGAAAACCCTCATATTTCTTCACAAAAGTTGGGGTCATAACGCTTGCATTTCTGGTCATGATGATCATAATAAAGTACAGGAAATCTATCCTGAAATTGAATTGAGGCGGTAATACATCTTCATCACATTGTTCACATATCTATTAGAATAACTTGATGAAAGCAATTCATCTTCATTAAAAGAGTCTACTCCCCCCTGTCCAATTGCGTAAGCCAGTATGGCAGTCCTGTAATCCCCGTACCTTGCCACCATCTTGCTTAGATAATAAGTTCCAAACAAAACATTAGTCTTTGGGTCAAGTATGTCAAAATCCCCTCCAAAACCAAGCTCCTGAGAGATTTCGTGTGTGGTGTTGTCAAGCAGCTGCATAAGCCCCTTGGCGCTGCTGTTATTCGAAGATGAATTCGAAAGGCCGCTGGATTCATAAAAAATTACAGATTTGACCAGGTTCTCAGGAACATTATAGGATTCAGCGCACCTCCTTATGAAGGGCTCAAATCTATCGATTCTTGATAAGAAAAGTCTCATATCCTCATCTGGATTAATTTTATCCTCATCATAATGAATCACACTATACTCATTTCCCTTATGAGTGTAATCAATGTGCGATTCTTCAAAAGCCCTCATAGGAAAAAGTATGGACAATGTCAGCGCAATTGCAAGTTCAAATTTCATCATAAAAGAAATCCTTAGTAAACGTTTTCATTATAAACTTTTCTTATTACTATCCAATAACATAAGGGTTTCTTTCCTTAATGATATCAAGGGCATAGTCAAGCCTTTTACTACTTGAAGAATAAACAGTGAAAAGTAAATCTCCACTTTTGACAGTGTCATTTAACTTCTTGTAGAGATACAATCCTGCAGTTTTGTCAAGGGGGGCACCCGCAACTCTTGCGACCTTGCTTACATTCTTGTTGTTCAGCTCTTTAACTCTCCCCTTTCTTGTTGAATAAATGTTCTTCTTGAACCTGCCAACTTCAAGCTGCTCAGGCAGAAATATATCCCCTCTCTGGGCCTTGATTATCTCCTTCATTTTATTGTAGGCGACGCCCGAATTCAGGCAGTCAATGACTATTTTTCTGGCGTTCTTTATGTGAAGCATCTTGAGGATTTCCGTAGACATGAAGATTGCCTTGTCTCTCAGGTCATCAGGGCCGTCTCCCATTAGGACTTTTAAGACATCTTTTGCCTCAAGGTTTGGACCGATCCCATTTCCAACCGGCTGTCTGCCGTCAGTCAAGACAACTTTCATTTCAATTCCAAGAACATTGCTTATCTCAAGGAACTTCTTCTTTAGTGAAAATGCCTGTTTTTTTGTGTTGAACTTGGATCCTCTCCCATACGGGATATCAATCAGGATATGAGTTGCACCCACGGCTTTTTTCTTTGCCATTATTGAAGCCAGCAAAAGCCCTTCAGGATCAAGGCTGAGAGGATGCCTGACCTTTATCATTTTATCATCAGCAGAAGCCAGATCAACAGCGCCCCCCCATACCATGCACCCATTTGTTTTCTGAACTATTCTTTTAATTTCCTTGACATCAAAGCTCACGCTGGCCAGGGCTTCCATCGTATCGGAAGTTCCAGCAGGGCTCGAGATCGCTCTTGAGCTTGTCTTTGGGATTATTATCCCTAATGACGCAATTATAGGGACAACAATCATCGTAGTTCTGTTGCCGCTGATCCCACCAGAACAGTGCTTGTCCACTATTATGTCTCTCCTGAGATTTAATCTTGATCCGCTTCTGACAATTGCATCAGTAAGGTCCTCTATTTCCCTCATGTTCAGCCCCTGACTGTAGCACGCAGAGACAAAGTAAGTCAATTCAACCTCGTTCAGATTGTTGGCATTTATATCCCTGACGATTTCAAACAATTCTTTCTTGCTTAGCCTCTTGCCCTCCAACTTTTTTCTGATAAAGCCAAGGCTCTTCAGCCTCTTTGCAAGGGTAACATCAACATCGCCTTTCTCCGTGTTCAGGTAATTCAGAACCTCGTCAAAGAGCCCGATTTCCCCTTTCTTGATTCTTCCATCGTCAGAGATGTCAACAACTGAAATTATTTTCTTGCCATTCTTTCTTATGAGAATCCTGTCTCCCGGTTTGATGTCTCTATCATCGGCATCATGGTGGTTCATAACAGAGACAAACGGGCCACCAGTTACAAAGCTCAAATTTTTAATTTTTAATTTCATTGTTCTTGACAAAATACTTCAGTAGCGTTATGAGCATGGCGAGTATAAACGGTCCGAATATAATTCCTACAATCCCAAAGAACTTCAAGCCCCCAAAAACTCCCAGAATGACAAGAACAGGATGCAGTTTGGCTTTTTTACCTATCAATTTGGGCATCAAAAGAGTTTCAGGCAGTGTAAGGACAATAGTTCCATAAATAATCAGCCCGATCCCAGAAACATAATCTCCATTTGAAATGTTAATCAGCGAGATGGGCAACCATATGAATATGCTCCCAAATACAGGCAGTATTACAAGAATCATCGTCAAAAATCCAAGCAGTACAGGATTGCCCACATTGAAGACATAAAATCCAACGGATGACAGGATGCCTATTATAATCCCAGTCAATATTAAGCCATAGGCAACTCCGTATGAAACTGTTTTAAACTCCTTGAACAGTAGCTCTGTCTTTTTCTCATCAAGGGGGACTATCTCCTTGACGCTCAGCATTATTTTATCTCCCTCAATCAGGAGATAGAACAGGACGAACAGTGAAACAAAAATGCTCAAAAATTTACCTGGCAGGCTCAGCAGGAAATCAGATGCAGCATTTCCCAGGTCAAGAAGCACATTTTTTATTCCTTCACTTATTGCGGGATTCAAATCAAGCCTCCATGTGTTGATGCTTCCATAGACCTTTAACACTTCCTTTATGAGAAGGTTGGAAAAAAATACTACTGGCAGCACAGTAACAACTACTATCAGTGCTATAACTATCAGGGCGGAAATGTACCTGTTCTTCAGGAATTTTTTTAGGAACCTGTAAAGCGGATAAAAAAAGAAGACAAGGATAATGCTGTAGAGGATTGATATTATAAAATCCTTAATAATGAAAAAGGCTAGAACAACAATTACCAGAAATAGGGCTATAAAAAAATAGCTTGAGTAACTATTATGTTTTAATTTCATTGTTATAGAATATAAATCGGAAATTTATAAAGTTATCTGACTCTTTTTAAATCTGTAGAACTATAGGAAAGGTTTTCCAATTTTAACATTAAAAACAAAAATTTTTAAACTATTCACATAGATAAGGGCATATGCAGTAGTAGTTCAGTGGTAGAACGCAAGCTTGCCAAGCTTGTAACCCGGGTTCGAGCCCCGGCTATTGCATTCCAAACAAGTCCTCTGGATAGTCAAACCTGCACGAGATGCAAATTTCATCAGGCAGCCATTCAGGGCTTTTGTCATCACAGAAAATATTTCCAAGGTTATTGTTTCCAGGATTGAGGATAGAAATGTCAGAGCCGGAATTCCCACACAGCCTCATGTCATTTATTTCATTATCTTCAGAATGCACCATTAAAAGGCCGTTTCCACTGTTGCCATTCACGTAATTTCCATGAAGAACGTTTGAATCCGAGAAAGACAGCTTCAAGCCATAGAGGCCACGGTTGGAATCAATGCTATTGTTAATGAATTCATTGTAATAAGAGGTTATCAGGTAAACTCCTCCTCCATTGTATCTGAAATCGTTCTCACTCACCGAATTATAATTGGAATTCCACATAAAAACAGGATTCATATTATTTTCATTTACAGTATTGTCCCTCAGCTCATTTCCATCAGAAGAAAAAACATAAATCCCATAATAGTTGTAAGATATAACATTATTTGCAATAACCACCATATTTGCATTATTGAGTTTTATTCCGTTGTAAAAATTTCTTATGTTGCAGTTTTGTATGACTATCCCTTCTGCATTTCCAATGTAGATGCCACTGTATCCCTCGCCATAAAAGTATCCATCGATAGTATGCCCCTGGCAGTCAAGGCGGACATTATCCGCTCCAATCAGAATTCCATACTCCTGCGAATCACATGAAAGGTCCCCTTCAAGAACGGCCTCTACATTGTCTTCATCAATAGCAATATTGCATTCATCTATTATTATCTCATCGAGTTCATGATAATCTTCACCATTTACAGTGGCAATCAAAACGAGCAGAACCAAGAGCAACTTAAAGTTCATATTAAGAAGCGAGCATTGTTATATATAAAATTATCTAAATCACAACCAGAACTGCACCAAGCACAATCAGAACTACCCCCCCAAGAGTCTTGATGCTGAATTTCTCTCCAAGAAACATCAGGGAAAATATCATTACGAAAACAACGCTTAATCTGTCAAGTGAGGCAACCTTTGTGGCATCTCCGCTCCTCAAAGCCAAAAAATAAAACAGCCATGACAATGCGCCTGCAGCGCCTGCAAGGACTATAAAGGCGTAATCAATGAACTTAAGCTGGGACACAAGAGCAAATTTCTTCTGGAATAGTATGACAACGATAAGGAACATAAACATCACAAATGCCCTTATAGTGGTTGCCAGATTTGCATCAACGTTCTTCAGCCCGATCTTTCCAAAGACTGCGACTAAGCCTGCAAATACTGCAGCTAGCAGGGCATAAATAATCCACTGGGAAGCCATAAATCAACTTAGGGTTAGTTTTTTATATAAATCTTTTTAATACATTTAAACAATGGAAAAAAGATGCAGCTGGGTCGGAAGCAATCCTTTGATGATAAATTACCATGACAACGAGTGGGGGAAGCCAGAGCACAATGACAGAAAATTGTTCGAGTACCTTGTTTTGGATACCTTCCAGGCGGGGCTGAGCTGGCAGATAGTGATTAATAAAAGGGAGAATTTCAGAAAGGCATTTGATAACTTTGATCCTGTTAAGATTTCAAAATATAATGAAAAAAATTTTGAAAAGCTGATAAACAATTCAGGAATTATTAGAAATAAATTAAAAATTAAAGGGGTAATAGTTAATGCAAAAAAGTTTTTGGAAGTTCAAAAAGAATTCAAATCATTCAGCAAATATATTTGGCAGTTTACAAATCATAAAACAATAAAAAATAAATTCAAAAGATTAAATGAGCTTCCTGCTAAAACAAAAGAGGCGGAAAGGATGAGCAAGGATATGAAAAAAAGAGGATTTAAGTTCGTCGGACCAACAATATGCTATGCATTCATGCAGGCGGTTGGAATGGTTAACGACCATACAACAAATTGCTTTAGGTATAAAGAAGTGTAATATGAAGGCAGCAGTCTTATTTTCAGGTGGAAAGGATTCATGTTTTTCTCTCCATAAAGAAAGGAACAATTATGAAATAGTTTGTTTGATATCATTGTTTCCAGAAAAATCAGATTCCTACATGTTTCATTTTCCAAATGTAAAATTCATAAAGTATCAGGCAAAAGCATTGAATCTTCCATTAATAATTCAAAAAACAAAAGCAGAAAAGGAAAAAGAACTAAAAGACTTAGAAATAGCAATTAAAAAAGCAATTAAAGAATATAAAATTGAAGCTTTAATTTCCGGTGCCTTGGCATCTTCATATCAAAAAACAAGAATAGATGATTTATGTAAAAAATTAAAAATAAAATCAATAGCCCCATTATGGCATATTAATCCTGAAAATTATCTTAAAGAACTGATAAAAAACAAGTTTGATGTGATAATTACAGGAATAGCGGCAGATGGTTTAAATGAATCTTTCTTAGGAAGAAAGATAGATGAAAAATTAATTCAGGATTTAAAGAAATTAAAAATTCATATGGGTTTTGAAGGCGGAGAGGCAGAGACTTTTGTTTTGAACTGTCCTTTATTCAATAAAAGAATAGAAATTCTAAAATCAGAGAAAATAATGGAAAATGATTGCACTGGAAGGTTGGAAATTAAAAAGATAAAATTAATCTGACTAATTCAGAAGTATTACAAATTTTAACCCCAGATTGCTTTCTAAAAGATTTTTCTTCAGACCAAATCATTGCATTAAATGCAAGCGCAACAGCAAAATATGCCTCATTTTTAGTGTGTGGAGACAAAATTTTGGCTTTAGATTTTACATCAAGAGAAATATCTCCTGATGGAATTAATTTTATCTTTTCTTTAATAAAGGACAATGCTTCCTCCAATTCTAAAACAGAAATTTTTCCTTTCTCGATAATCTCTGTTTTATGCTTTTCAAATTCTTCAAATAAGAACTCTGGAGCCAACAAACTAATTTTATCTGAAAAGAAAATTTCTAAAGTTTTGCCTCTACCAATCAAAGCCACAAATAAAATATTGGCATCTACAACTAAGGGTGAACCTAAAAATAAAGTCTTAAATTTTTAATAAAGTATAATTCCATCTTGGATTAATTTCATGTTCTTTGATATTAATTTTATCAAATTCTTTTTCTGAAATCTTCTTTCCTAATTCGTATAATTTCTTATCCATTTTTGCTTTTATTTTCAAACCTTTTTTAGTCGTTGTACCCTCTATTAAATTTATTATTATCTTGTAATTTCTTAATGGTTTTCCTTTCCAATTCATGCTGATAAATGAGAACATTTTATGCTCAATTTTATTCCACTTGCTCGTTCCCGGTGGAAAATGGCAGACTGTAATTTTCAACCCTGTTTTATTTGCGAATTTTTGCAAATAAAATTTCCATAATCTGCTGCGACTTGCATTACTTCCGCCACCATCCGCACAAATTAATAATTCATTTGCATTTGGATAATTTTTCTTTCCTATATTTTTCCACCATTGCCTAATGCTTTCAACTGCAAATTCTGAAGTATCATGAC